>ERZ773090.13-NODE-13-length-272979-cov-37.4932_pt1 | contig 272979 bp, 230 predicted proteins | sample MGYA00580579_ERZ773090 | MGnify/ENA primary metagenome ERZ773090 (study PRJEB29015, sample SAMEA2738014) | human oral metagenome | biome: human oral; feature: human-associated habitat; material: dental | place: China | collected 2132 ... | reverse complement strand
CGCGACCCTCACCTTGGCAAGGTGATGCTCTACCAACTGAGCCACATCCGCGCGTCCGCCCGGCTTTCGCCCGAACGGCGCTCACTAACTATAGACCGGTCTCAGCGGAGATGTCCAACCTTTATGATGAGGTCCACGCCACGCAGGTCGTTCTTGCACCGAACTGCGCTTTCAGGCTAATCTCAGGTGCGCAGAAGGGCGATTAGCTCAGTGGTAGAGCGCTTCGTTCACACCGAAGAGGTCACTGGTTCGAACCCAGTATCGCCCACTCCCTTTTATTCGGGTTGCAAGTCCGCCTGCCCAGTCGCGGATAACCTTGGCTTAACTGTTCGCTTGTCTGATTTGCGTCAGCTACAAGGATGCCTTGGCTCCGTTGCGAGCTTGCCTTGCCTTCCTGTATACACAATTTTCCTGTGTTCGCTTATATTTTCCTCGCGGCTCGCGTGGGAAAACGGCGGACAAGGCCCACCGCGAAGTGCGAGAATTGCTGTATGCAAATATGGCCTGGACGTTCATACCCACTCGGAGCCACGTACGACGGCTCCGGGACGAATTTTGCCGTTTTTTCTTCCATCGCCGAAGGAATCGACTTGTGCCTTATCGACGACGTCGTCGGCGAGACGAAAATCGAGCTGCGAGAAGTCGACGCCGGCGTGTGGCATTGCTATCTGCCCGGAGTGCGCCCCGGGCAGCGCTACGGATTCCGCGTGAAAGGCCCTTACGATCCCTCAAAGGGCCTGCGCTGCGACTACTCGAAACTGCTTCTCGACCCTTACGCGAAAGCGATCACCGGCAAGATCGCCAACGAGCAAGCGCTCTTCTCCTACGATTTCAACGACCCTTCCAAGAGAAGCGAACTCGATTCCGCGCCCCACACGATGGTCTCGGTAGTCATCAACCCGTTCTTCGACTGGGGGCACGACCGCCCTCCGAAGCACCGCTACAACGACACAATCATTTACGAGGCGCACGTGCGCGGCATGACCATGACGCACCCGGACATTCCACAGGAGGTCCGGGGAACCTACGCGGGAATCTCGCACCCCGTCATCATCGACTACCTCAAGAGCCTGGGCATCACCGCCATCGAGCTCATGCCCTGCCATCAATTCGTCAACGACACCGCGCTGCAGGCCAAGGGCCTGTCAAACTATTGGGGCTACAACACCATCGGCTTCTTCGCCCCCCACAACGGCTACGCTTCCACCGACTGGCTCGGCGGGCAGGTCGACGAATTCAAGGCAATGGTCAAGGCCTTCCATGAGGCGGACATCGAAGTCATCATGGACGTCGTCTACAACCACACGGCCGAGGGCAACCACATGGGACCCACCCTGGCTTTCCGCGGCCTCGACAATCCCTCCTACTACCGGCTCGTCGAGGACTCCCCGGAGCACTACTTCGACACCACCGGAACGGGAAACTCGCTCAACATGCGCTCCCCCAACACACTGCAGCTCATCATGGATTCGCTGCGGTACTGGATCACGGACATGCACGTCGACGGGTTCCGCTTCGACCTCGCCTCGACGTTGGCGCGCGAGCTCCACGCCGTGGACAAGCTCTCCAGCTTCTTCGACATCATTCAGCAAGATCCGCTGATCTCTCAGGTCAAGCTCATCGCCGAGCCCTGGGACATCGGCGACGGCGGCTACAACGTCGGCGGCTTTCCGCCTCTGTGGACGGAGTGGAACGGCAAGTACCGCGACACCGTCCGCGACTTCTGGCGGGGCGAGCCCGCGATGCTTTCCGAGCTCGCCGGGCGCCTGACGGGATCTTCCGACCTGTATGCGTCGAGCGGGCGGCGTCCGATGGCGTCGATCAACTTCGTCATCGCCCACGACGGCTTCACTATGCGCGACCTCGTTTCTTACAACGAAAAGCACAACGACGCGAATCTGGAGGGCGGCAACGACGGCGAATCTTACAATCGCTCGTGGAACTGCGGCGCCGAGGGCCCGACCGACGACGATGCGGTCAAAGTGCTGCGCAACCGCCAAATCCGCAATTTCCTCACGACGCTCCTGCTGTCCCAGGGCGTGCCGATGCTCGCGCACGGAGACGAACTCGGGCGAACGCAGCAGGGCAACAACAACGCCTACTGCCAAGACAACGAACTCTCCTGGATCAATTGGGACCTCGACCTCGAGGCCGTCGGATTGCTCGAGTTCACCCGCCAGCTCATTGAGTTCCGCAAAGCGCATCCCGTTTTCAGGCGGCGTCGCTTCCTCGCGGGCGACTCCGAGAAAGGCGGCCGTTCGGAGATCGGCGAGATCGAATGGTTCCGGCCCGATGCGACCACCATGGAGGAGTCGGACTGGACCACCGTTTACGCCCGGTCGCTCATGGTCTACTACAACGGCTCCGCCATCGGAGAGCCCGACGACCGCGGCGAGGACGTCTACGACGACGACGTTCTGCTGATGTTCAACGCCGACGTCGCCGACCAGACCTTCACGATTCCGAGCGAGCTGTACGGCGGAACATGGGCCGACGTCCTCGACACGGGCAACCACATCAATGCCGAACGCCGCTACGAGCCGGGCGATTCCGTCAAGGTCGAAGAACACTCGATGCGTGTGTTCATCAGGGTCGACGGCGAAGTCCCGCTGAGCCTTAAAGCCCGCAGCGAGGAGCTGACCCAGTGCATCAAGCCGCATTTCGCCTTCCCTCCGGAGAGCCACCCAAGGTTCGCAAACGTCGAATGCCCGGGCGACTGCGACTCCGACGGAATCCAAGCGACCCGCGGCCCTGAGGGCAGCAACTCCTCCGAAGGCGGAACTGCAGCGGGCTCTGAGGGCGGCGCGACCTCCGATCCCGAAAACGGCGCCGCCCCAGACGCGGAAGGCGGCGGCGACTCCGAAAACGGCGCCGCCCCAGATCCAGCAGACGAGGCGGCCGAGGCTCCTGCGGAGACTCAGGCAGACGGTGCGCTCGGTTCAGGCGAAGGCTCGGAGGGAATCCTGGACGGTTCGCAGGAGGGCCAGGACGAGCTTTCAGAGAAAGGTCCGGGCAACGGCTCTGCTTCTAAGGGCGCAGTGAAATCGGGCAGCCCAGCCGAATCGAGCACGCCGAACCCGTTGGCAGGATCAGGCGCACCAAGCGGCTCAGGCGAGCCGGACAGGACCGAAAACAAAGACGGGAAAGACGGGGCCGTCCGCGGCAAGGACGCACCCGGCAAAGGCGAGGGCGCGTCGGCCAAAGGCGCGCCGGACAAACCGTAAACCCGGGAGGACGGGCAAGACGGGGGCGAGGCTGTCCGGAAAACGGGGGCCTCGCCCTTGTCGGCCCTTACGAATCCTGGTCTTCCGAGTCTCCTCGCAAGCGCTGCCGCACCGAGTCGAGCTTCGCCGTCGCCCAGCGCTTGGCGGCCAGGGCCTTGACCAAAGCCTCGTAACGCAAACGCGAGACCGGAACGTCCCATGCGCCGGGGACTTCGGCGATCTCCTCGCTGAACTTGGTCTTGAATCCGCGCACGCCCGCCAATTGCGGCGCACGCTCCGAATCGATGCCCATGAGGTCGAAGCTCTCGATTCCACGCTCGCGCAGGAAGCGGGCCATGGCGAAAACGAGCAAGTCGGGGGCACCGGCTTTGCGGCCCTCGTCGTTCGACGCCGCATAGTAGTAGGTGGCCTGAGAGGCGGTGGTCGTGACGATTCCCCAGCACAGCGGCCGGCCTTCGCGCCGAACGGTGTACAGGCGGCAGTGCTCAGGCCCGAGCCCGACGAGCATCGCCTCATACGTTTCCTGCGGCAAAATACCGAAAGAATCGCGCTCGCCCGTCTCGACGAGCAGCTCGTAGAGCTCGCCGAAAACAGCGTGCGCATTCTCGGTTTCGTCGGCGGCGACGAGAGATTCGTCGCGCATGGCCTTGCGCACATCGCGCCGCCCGCGCTTCTTCATCGATGCGAGGAGGGCGTCCGCGTCCTTTCTCAGATCGAGGACAACGGTTCTGTCATAGGTGACCGATTGGAGGAGCTCGCGAAGGTCGCCGGCACGATGGTGCGCGTGAAGCCGGACGAAATCGACCTCGGGTTCGATGCTGCGGACCACCCTGACGAGGTCGGAGCGAAACGCCGCCTCTTCCCGCGCGCTGGGAGTGGGGCCGGCCCAAACGGGGCCGTGCTTCGCCCAAAGGTACGTGAATCCTCGCCCCCGCATCTTCGTGGCGGTGAGAAAGGCCCTGGGCTCGCCGTCGACCAGCCACACGAGCTTGCGCCACGGAAGCCGCCCGCCCACGGCCCAGTCGAAGACCTCCCAGGCGGAGGTCTGTTCGAGAGGCAAATCGACCTTCGCTTCTTCGGCCAAGCTTTCGAATTCCGAGCCTACATCTTCGAATCTGCTTGTCTTCATGGTGTAAGCCTACCTGCATTCGGCGCGCCAGCTTCAGCCCGAGCCCTTCGTCCGAGTAGTGTTGCGACGTGCCACAAATCGAAGCGCCTGCCGAGTTCCTCACGGCCCTCGAGTCCCTCAAGGGGCACGCGTTCCGCAGCGAACTCCACGTGAGTCAGATACCGCCCCCGGCGAAAATTGCGCCGTGGGCGGTGGCGCTTCAAGCCGAAATCAACGATTCCGCCTCGCTCGATCCCGATTCCTATCGCGGAAACGCGCGTTTCGTTCTTCTTTACGACCCCGAAGGCCAGCCAGCGTGGGACGGCACCATCCGAATAGTCGCCTACGCCAACGCCCCCGTAGAATCCGACATGGGCGGCGATCCCCTGCTGGGCGAAGTATCCTGGACATGGTTGGCCGAATCTCTCGAAGCCCGCGGCGCCGAGTATCACAACCTGACGGGAACGGTCACGCGAAACTACAACGAAACGTTTACAGGAATGCACATGACGGATTCGACGATCGACCTCGAGGTGAGAGCCTCGTGGAGCCCCGACTATGCCGACGTCTCCGCCCACCTCGACGCTTGGGCGGACTTTGCCGCGAGCGTATGCGGGCTGGGCCCCGACGGCGTCGCGGCTCTCCCCCGTTCCTCGGGAGCTCTTTAATGTCGGATTCGGTAGACATACAGCCGCTCGACGTCCCAAGCGGGGGAATCCCCGAACTGACGAACCTCGACATCGACGACGCCGTCTCCGCCCTCGGCGCCGGCCGCGGCCCGTTCGCCATCGACACCGAGCGCGCCATGGGCATCCGCTACTCGGGAAGGGCGTACGTCGTCCAAATCCGCCGAGAGGGCGCAGGAACCTTCCTCATCGACCCCATCGGCATCGAAGACCGCCTCGGCCCCCTCGCCGAGCTCCTGGCGACGGACGTGTGGATCCTCCACGCGGCCGATCAGGACCTGCCGTGCCTGCGCGAACTCGGCTTCAATCCGCCCGAGATCTTCGACACCGAAGTCGCGGGCATCCTCCTCGGCTTCGAACGCATCTCGCTTCAGGCGGAAGTGGCCGAAGTCCTCGGATACGGCCTGGCCAAAGAGCATTCCATGGCCGACTGGTCGGAGCGCCCCCTCGCCCCGGAGCTGCGGGCGTACGCGGCGCTCGACGTCGAACTGCTCATCGAATTGCGGGAGCGGCTCACGGCCATGCTGCGCGCAGCCGGGCGCCTCGAATGGCTTCACGAAGAGTGCGAGGAAATACGGCTGCGCGAGCCGAAAACCCCTTCGCCCCAGCCGTGGCGCAAGTCTGCCAGGAGGAACGGAATGACGGACAGACGGGCGCTGGGCATACTCGAGTCCCTGTGGCGCTCGCGCGAGAAGCTGGCCAAAGAACGCGACCTTGCCCCGGAAAAGGTGCTTCCTTCCAAGGTCTTGGCGGAGCTGGCCTCCCGCAAGCCCCGTTCCCACGCCGACGTCGCGCGCTCGCCCCTGCTCCAGTCGAGGATGCGGCGCAAGGACGCGCATACGTGGTGGGACGCCATTTCCTCGGCCTGGGCAGTCCCCAAGGAGGAACTGCCCCAGCGCGTCTTCCACGAGTCCGCCGAGCCTTTCCCGGCCACCCGCAATTGGGAGCGCGCCAACCCCGATGCCGCGGCGCGATGGAAAGTCGTTCGCAGCACGGTGCTGGCACGCGCCGACGATCTTGGAATTCGCCAGGAGATTCTTCTCAAACCCGCCTATCAGCGCGCGCTCGCCTGGGACGGGTGGGACGACCCCGAGGAGATCCCGATTCTGCTGGCCGCCCTCGGCGCGCGCCCGTGGCAGATCGACAACGTCGGCCAGGTTCTCGTGGCCGCGGCGCGCAGGGCGGAAAAACCTCGGTCCCAGCCGCCTCGCCCCTAGCTGCCGGCGGCCGCGCAGCGCGGGGCTTCGCCGGGAGCCTAGGAGCGGATCCCCTGCCGCACCGAATCGATGGCCGAGCCGATCGCCTCCGGTGTCAGGCCCTCTGCGCGGCGGACCGATGCGCGAGAGGCGTGAGGCAGGAAACGCCGACCGATCCCCAGATGCCGCAGCCTTCCGCCATACCCCGCCTCGCCGAGGGCGAGGGCGATTTCGCTTCCGACCCCGCCGTCGACAAGGCCGTCCTCGACGGTGACGACGGCGTCGTATGAAAGCAGAGTCTCGACGAGCGCGGGATCGACCGGCAGCGCCCAGCGAGGGTCGAGGACGTCGGCGTCGCCGCGGTCTACCGCTGCCTCGATCGCCGCGGGAACCGCCGCCCCGACCGCGACGACGGCGGTCCTTGCCCCGCCCCTCGAATAGACGAGGTCCGCGCCGCCCACGGCGCCCACGGCTTCGATCGGAGGCGGCGCCTCCCCCTTGGGATAGCGCACGAGCGTCGGCCCCTCGACGTCGAGCGCCTCGCGCAATAGCTCCCTCAGCCGTTCGGCGTCGCGGGGGGCGGCGACCCTCAGGCCGGGGACCATCGCGGCGAGCGAGAGATCCCACATGCCGTTGTGGGAGGGTCCGTCGTCGCCGGTTATCCCGGCGCGGTCGAGGACCACGGTGACGGGAGCATTGTGAAGGGCCACGTCCATGAGCAGCTGGTCGAAGCCCCGGTTCATGAAGGTCGAATAGAGGGCGACGACTGGATGGCATCCGGCGTACGCCAGGCCGGCTGCCATCGTCAGGGCGTGCTGTTCGGCGATTCCGACGTCGATCACCCTCTCGGGAAAGGCGTCGGCGAAAGCGCCCAGTCCGACTGGCCGCAGCATCGCCGCCGTCACGCCCACGACGTCTTCGCGCTCGCGCGCAATCTGCGCGATTTCCTCGGCGAACACGGCGGTCCATCCGAAGCGCGCGGGCTCGATCGGCAGCCCGGTCTCGGGGTGGATGCGCCCCACCGCGTGGAACCGATCGTCGGCGTTCTCCTCAGCGGGGCGATACCCCCTGCCCTTTTCGGTTATCGTGTGCACGACGACCGGCCCCCCGAAGTCCTTCGCCAAGGCGAAGGCCTCCTGAAGGTCCTTGAGGTTGTGCCCGTCCACGGGGCCGATGTACTTCAGGCCGAGCGAGTCGAAGATGCCGGCGTCGACGAAGATGTCCTTGACGCCCTTTTTGATCGAATGGAGGGCGCCATAGGCGGCCCGCCCCGGCACTCCCGCGCCGAATAGATGGCGTTTCGTCCATTTGAGGAAGGCCTCGTAGTTCTTATTGAGGCGGAAGTTGTCCAACCGCCTGACCGGCTCGAACTTGCGGACGATCCCGCCCACCGTCGGCGCGTAGGAGCGGTCGTTGTCGTTGAGGACGACGACGATGGGCCGCTTCGGATCCTCGGCGATGTTGTTGAGGGCCTCCCATGCCATTCCCCCTGTCATCGCTCCGTCGCCTATGACTGCCACGACGCGGCGGTCCTCTCCGCGAAGCTCGAAGGAACGGGCGATCCCGTCGGCCCAGGAGAGCGCGGTGGAGGCGTGCGAGTTTTCGACGACGTCGTGGACCGACTCTTTGCGCGCGGGATACCCCGACAGCCCGCCTTCCTGGCGCAGCGTGGAGAAATCGCGGCGCCCCGTGAGGATCTTGTGCACATAGCTCTGGTGCCCGGTGTCGAAGACGAGGACGTCCGACGGGGAGGAAAAGACCCGGTGGAGGGCTATCGTCAGCTCGACGACGCCGAGGTTGGGGCCCAGATGGCCGCCCGTCTTCGAAACGTTCTCAACGAGGAAGGCCCTGATTTCCTCGGCCAGGCCCTCAAGCCGCTCCGGCGGCAGACCCTTTACATCGTCAGGTCCGAGTATGCCCTCAATGAGTCCCAAGGCGACCTCCTTTTGCCATCGTCCATTCTAACCGCCCGGTCGGCCGTTGCAGCGCCGCGCCGGCCCTCCGCCCATGTGTGCGAAGGGCCGGCGCGGACGTGACACTGTTTTCGGCGCGACGCGGCCGTCAGAAGGGCGCCCGCCCCGGAGAGAGGCGCCGTCCGGCCGTCTCCCCGTCAGCCAAGCGAATCCAGGACGATGTTCAGGCCCTCGGCCATCGTCGGGTGGGCGATGACTGCGTCGCGCAGTTTGGGCCAGGGAAGGCCGCCCAGCATGGCCGTCTGAACGGCGGCGATGACCTCGCTCGCGCTTTCGGCGACGATCGCGGCGCCGAGGATCTCTTCGGTCTCCGCGTCGACGACGACCTTGTAGAAGCCCTCGACGTGGCCGTGCGTCTTGGCGCGCGGTACCGCCGCCGCGGCGACCTTCGCCACCCGGATGTCTCTTCCGGCCGCGCGGGCCTCGCTCTCGCTCATTCCGACGCGCCCGAGCTCGGGGGTCGCGAAGACCGCCCACGGGATGAGGCGGCCCTCCGTCGAGGCCTCCTTGCCCGCAAAGAGATCGCGCAACACGCGGAAATCGTTCCACGAGGCATGCGTGAATTGGGGCGTTCCGGCGACGTCGCCCGCAGCGTAGACGCCGGGCGCCGTCGTCTCGAGGCGGGAATCGACCTTGACGAAGCCGCGCTCGGTCAGCTCGACCCCAGCCGCCTCCAGGCCCAGGCCCTTCGTGACCGGAGTGCGTCCCAGAGCCACGAGGAGGCGCGTTCCCGCGACCTCGCCGGCAGTCGTGTGGACGACGACCCCCTCGCCGTCAGAGGACACGCGCATCGCGCGCTCGCCGGTGCGCACCGTCACGCCCTGCGCGGCGAGGTTGGCCGCCATCTCTTCGGCGACGTCCGCATCCTCCCTGGCAAGAATGTGCTCCCCGCCCTCGATGAGGGTCACGTTCGCCCCGAAGGCCGCCATCATCGAGGCCATCTCGACGCCGATGACTCCGCCGCCGAGAATGACGAGGCGATCGGGGATCTCGGTCAGGCGAAGGGCGTCCTCGCTCGTCCAGTAGGCGACGTCGCCCAATCCCTCGATAGGAGGAATCGCCGGCGTCGTCCCCGTGTTGATCAGGACCCTCTCGCCCTCGACCACGCGGACCGATCCGTCGGCCAGCGTCGCCTCGACCGTCTTCGGCCCGACGAACTTGGCCGTTCCGAGAACGAAATCCAGCCCGGGCGCGGCGAACATCCTCTTATGCGCCTCGACCATGCCGCCGACCACGCTCTCCTTGCGGGCCCGCAAGGCCTGAAGGTCCACTCTCGCCGAGGCGAGGTCGGCCCCGGGCAGATCGACCCCGTAAGACGCGGCCGTGCGAACCTCGACAAGCCTTCGCGCGCTCGAGACGAGCGTCTTCGTCGGGATGCAGGCGACGTTGATGCACGTCCCGCCGATTTTGTCCCGCTCGACCATGAAGACCTTGTCGCCCGTCTTCGCACGAAGCATGGCGAGAGACTTTCCGGCCTTTCCGCCTCCGACGACCACAAGATCGTATTTTTCGGGCGCGCTTGCCATCGTATTCCTCCGTATATTTTGCGTTTATGCGGCATGGGCTCGTTCCCATCCGTTGCATACAACGTGCAGCGCACAGAACGCATTCCGAGACGCGGATCACTCGATTCGCATCACTCTACTACGGTTACGCATTCGAAATGATGTGTGTTCGGGAAAATGTCGACCGCCTCAAAGAAGGTTGCCTTGCGCCCGCATCCCCGCATGACGGCGACGTCGCGCGCCATGGACGCCGGGTCGCAGGAGACGAGGACGATCCTGCCGACCTTCGCCTCGCCGAGCATCGCCGCCAGCTCCGTGCCAAGCCCCGCCCTGGGCGGATCGGCCACGACGACGTCGCCGTTGACCCCCTCCAGCGCGTGGGCGTCGATCCTCGCCGCGCGGGTGCGTGCCCATGGCAGATCCCGAAGGTTCGCCCTCGCATCGTCCACCGCCTCTCGAGTCGCCTCCATCGCGTAGACGGCGCCCGCTTCTCCCGTCGCGACAGCGAGCGGCTGCGTCAGCAGGCCGGCGCCCGAGTAGAGTTCGACGACGCGGTCCCCCGGTTGGACGTTCGCCCCGCGCATGACGAGCTCGATGAGGCTCGCCGCCGCTGCACGGTGGACCTGCCAGAATCCGCCTGCGTGGACCTGGTAGGCGTAGAGCTCGCCGCCGACCACGACGTCCTCGCGGACGACCTCGTCGGCCCGCATGCCCGGCGCCCACCACGCATCCCCGCCGACGAACAGGGCGGGGTCCGACCCGGAAGGGGCAAGCGCCTTGACTCGCTCCCCCGGCTTCCACCAGGAACGCCAGCCGCCGAAGAGGTCGAGCTCGCCGATCTCCTCGACGGCCAGAGGAAAGCTCGCCACCCCCATGAGCTCGTGGCTCGAATCCCTGTACATCGCCGGCCGGCCGTCCTCGCCCACGACGAATTCGATCCGGGTGCGAGTGGCCCAGCCGGAGGTCTCGGCGTCGCCGGGAAGGGCGGCGACCCGCGGCGAAAGGCCCTGCTCGGCGAAATGCTCCTGAAGGTCGCGGCCGCCGATTCGGCCGAGGGTCGTTGCAAGGACGTGGCTCTTCCACTCCGCCTGATAGTCGAAGGCGACGTGCCCGAGATCGGCCCCGCCGACGCCGAGCGGCCCGGCCTCCGGCCACACCAAGTCGACCCTGTGCTCGGAGGGGTTCGACAGGACCTCCACGACGTCGCCGCGGATGAGCGTCGAGCGCTGCCCCGTCACCTGAACTCGCACGCGCTCGCCGGGAAGGCCGAAGCGGGCGAAGACGACCCTGCCGTCCTCCGCCCTGCCGACGGCGGACCCGCCGTGGGCGACGTCGGTCAAATCTATGTCGAGCGTTGTCATTCGTCCTCCTCGGTCGGATGGAAAAGATAGGGAACCTCGGCGAGGATCACCCCGGGTTCGTGGCGCAAATCGGCTATGACGCTCGGCATCGACCTTCGCAGAAAATATCCCTCCCAGACGCCCGCCGCTAGGATCCTCTGGTAGAAGACGGCCACGACGTCGCCGGGATGCATCTGGTGCAAAGAGTGGACGTAGTCGACGATGTGCCCGCGCGTGGCCCCCTGCGGCGTGCCGAGAACCGTGAGGTCGACGGGAAGGCCCGCCTCCTTCCAGTCGTCGCGAAGCTGGCGCGTGCGATTCGGATCGAAATCGACCGTCAAGGCGGTCAGGCTCGACAACCTCATGGCCCGAGCGTAGCTCAACGTGCGCAGCGTCGGGTCATCGACCACGCTGACGAGCACGACTCCGTGGATGCGCGTGGGCAGGCGGCGGCCCGCCGAAAGATTCGCAACGGCGAGGGTTCGGGCAACCTTGCCCATGCTCCGGCGCGCCAGGAGCATGATGAGCGCGGGAACCGCCAGGCCGACGAGGGAGACGGCAAGCCATGTGCGTTCGATGAAAACCGTCAGGCCCAGCCCGGCGCCGCACACGCCCGCCATGGCGGCGAAGGCCCATTTCGTCAGACTCGCGCTCCTGCGCTCGGCCCGATCCAGCGACTCCTTGAGTATTCCCACCGAGCGCAGCGTCATCGCCACGCACGTCAAGCCGAATTGCAGGAACGCGCAGACGACGAAGACGGTGGCCCCCGCCAGGCTGGAGACGAGCACCCCCGCGAACCCCGCGGCGAGGACCGCCGTCAGCCCCACGATGACCAGGCGCGGCTTGATCGCGTCGCGAGTGCCGAGGCGGCGCGGGAGGATGCCGTCTGTGGCGAGCTCGCTCAGCAGGAAGGGCAGGCGGGCGTACGCTGCAAGTGCCGCGGAGACGCCGAGCAGGGCGTATCCCGCGGCAACCGCCTTGTAGCCGCCTCCCCCCAAGAGGCCGTGGGCGATCGACAGGCTCGGTATGCCGAGCCGCTGGCCGGGAAGCTCGAAAAGTATGGACAGGTAGAGGGTGACTGCTATGGCGACGGTCGCGCCGCCGAAGCGGGCGGCAAGCCAAGGCGGGCGGACCCTGCGGGTGCGCGCGCCGCCGTGGACGCGCTCGCTCAGGAGCACGAGAAGGCAGGCCGGAAACACGGCGGCCATGACGGCCGTCATGAGCGGATGGGAGACCCCCGGGTTGCGGCCCGACAGGACCGCCTGGCGCCGCGCGGACATGGCGGCGTCGGCCGTGGATCCGTCGCTGAGCTCGACGACAAGGCCCCAGACGAGAACGGTTGCGATCGCGAGTGCCCCGAGGGCTGCGGTGACCCAGTACAGCCGCGATTCCCTTCCCCTTCGCAAAAGCACGGGAAGGGCCAGCGCCAGGACGAGCCCGTAGAGAAGGGGCCCGCGCGGCAGCGCCGGGAAGACTTCCACGAGACTCGTCGTTGCGACGCCGACGCCCAGAACGATGACGATGACGTAGCACAGGTAGCGCGCCGAGGCGGCCACCACGCCCATCCCCGGGCCGATGTGGGAGGCCACAATTTGGTAGGAGAGGCGGCGCGGAACGAGGCGCCCCACCCACGTCGCGCCGAGGAAGGCCGCCAGGAGGCTGAGAACCGCCACGGCGGCGGCTGCTGCGATGTCCGCGGAATTCGCCCCCGAGGGGACGGAACGAAGAATGATCTGGGGAACGATGACGGCCGAGAGGACGATCATCGTGGTGTCGGCCGCTGCCGAGCGGGCGGGTATTTCGTTCGTCACAGTGTTCAGGCTACGCCACGTCGCGGTTTGAGGTAGCGTTCTTAGCGTGCACTTTGTCATCATGGGGTGCGGTCGCGTCGGAGCGACGTTGGCCGCGAATCTAACGGGGTATGGCCACTCCGTGGCCGTCATCGACCACAGCCCCGACTCGTTTCGGCGGCTCCCGGAAGGTTTTTCGGGTCAGCGCGTCACGGGGATGGGCTTCGACCGCGAGGCGTTGATCCAGGCCGGCATCGAGGACGCCCACGGCTTCGCCGCCGTCTCCTCGGGCGACAACTCGAACATCATCGCCGCCCGTGTGGTCCGCGAGACCTTCGGGGTGTCCAACGTCGTCACCCGCATATACGATCCGACGCGCGCAGAGGTTTACGAGCGGCTCGGAATCGCCACAGTCTCAACGGTCAAATGGACGGTCGAGCAGGTCTTCCGGCATCTCATCCCGCTGGGGCCGCACTTCGACTGGATCGAAGACGACGCCGGAATCGCGATCGTCGGCATCGACCTCGACCCTTCCTGGTTCGGACGCAGCGTCTCCGATTTGGAACGAGCGACGAAAGCACGAGTGACCTATCTCACTCGCTTGGGCAGAGGGACACTTCCCTCGCCCAGCCTCGTGCTGCAAGACGGCGACGCGCTGCACATGACGGTCGAAACCGATCGGGCCGGCGCCGTCCAAAGAATCGCGAACCATCCAGCCCAGGAGGATCTGTGAAAGTCATCATCGCGGGGGCCGGGTCCGTCGGCAGGTCGATCGCCAAGGAGCTCGTCCAATCCGGCCACGACATCACGATCATCGACCGCCACCCCTCGGCGATGAAAGTCGCCTCCGTCCCCGAGGCCGAGTGGCAGCTCGACGACGCCTGCGAGCTCACAAGCCTCCAGCGGGCGAATCTCGACGAGGCCGACGTCGTCGTGGCGACGACGGGCGACGACAAGGTCAACCTCGTCGTCTCGCTCCTGGCCAAAACCGAATTCGGCGTCGAGAGGGTCATCGCCCGCGTGAACAACCCGAAAAACGAGTGGCTCTTCGACGAGTCGTGGGGAGTGGACGTCGCCATCTCGACGCCGCGCGTCATAGCGCCATACGTCGAGGACGCGGTCGCCAACGGGCGCCTCGCAACGGTCATGCACTTCCACAGCTCGGGGGCGGCCCTCCTGCAGACGACCCTTCCGCCCAAGGCCCCGATCGTCGGGCTTGCCGTCTCCGACGTCGTCCTCCCGCCCTCGATCGTCCTCAACGCGATCGTCCGGGACGGGGTGCCGTTCACGGCGGAACCCGATCTGACGGTCGAAGCCGGCGACCAGGTGCTTTTCCTGCGCTCGGCCGAGGCGGAAGAAGACCTCGACATCGTGCGCGAGCTCATCGGCGACGACGCCTCGCTCGAATCGATCTAGCAGGCGACCCCGTTTTCCGACGGCGGTTTCGCCTCTCCGGCCGGCTCCGCTTCCGCCCGTCGGCCGCGCTCGCCGACCCGTTCAGCGGTGCTCGCAGCCGTCCGTCATCCGCGCTCGTCTGCTCCGGCGGGGCCCTGCCCCGGCCCGGCCGCCGACGATTCGGCCGCGGGAGGAAGCGCGCGGACCGTCATCCACGTCGCCCAGGCCGCGAGGGCGAAGAGCGGCAGGCCCATGACGAGCTTGCTCACCGCGAGGGCCGTCGTCGCATCCGTCAAGTAGAGAGGCGTCTGAACGAGGAGGCGCAAGGCGAACACCCCGGCCCACAGCCACGTCAAACGGGTGTACGCGCGGCGAGTCGCGAGCCCGTCCTCGTCGTCGGCCCTCCTCCATCGCGTGGCATCCCCGCGCAGGAATCCGAGCACGAGGCCCATCAGCGGCCAACGCACGGCGAGGGAAAGGGCGAGCGCGGCCAGATACCCGGCGTTGAGGAGCAGTCCGACCGTGAAGTAATTGGATGCCTGGCCCGTGCGCAGCGCCCAGAAAGCCGAGACGCCGACGCCGAGGAGGCCGCTGACCGCCGGGGTGACGTCGAGCCTGCCGACAAGGCGGGCCGCCAGGGCGAGGACCGCGGCGGCCACCGGAGCGACCGAGGAGACGACGACGTCTTTGGTCGCTATGTAGACGACGAGGAAGATCGCACCGGGGGCGACGCTTTCGACGACGCCCCGCTTGCCGCCCACGGCCCTCGACAGGTCGAAGTCCTCGCCGACGGCGGCCGCCAGGCCGCCTCTGCGCCTGGCCGACTGCCTTCCGGCGGCCTCCTCCGCACGATCCGGGGCTTGCTCCTCGTCAGCCGCTTGATCTGTCACATCGACCCTCTCGGTCACGTCGTTCCTTTCCGCCGCGTCGATTCTGTTCTGTCGCTGTTCTGCTGGCTTCGTCGATTCCGTCGCCGCAGCGCTCTTTCTGAGCCGCGGGCGCCGCCTGGACTGAGGGCGTCACTCGCTCGGCAGCACCGTGTAAGCCGGGTCGAAGATCGTCGGGACGGCGTCCCGGCCGGAAACGGCCCCGCGCACGGTCAAACGCGAGCCCACCTCAATGCAGCGGACGATGGTCCGCCCCAGGAATGCGAGGACGAACTCCCCCTCCGGAGCCTTGATCCTCGCTCGAAGGACCGGCGAGTTCCCCGCGCCGGGATATGCGATCGACGTGATCTCGCCGGTCACTTCGACTCGGCGAGGGCTCACCTCAGCGGACCTCCGAGATTTCCGGTCCGCGGCGCGGAAGCGAAAGCCTGTCGCGCTGAGGCTCGGAATGCTTGCTGCCCGAACGGGGCACTTCCAGCGGAAGAATGTCGCGCGGCGGATGGGCGGCGACGCCCCTGACCACTACGAGCCTGTCGAGCACGGCGTGGAGCAAGTTGCGCGCCTCGGCGTCGTCGACGGCGGCTCTGCCCGTCAGCGTCGCCCGCAGCAGCCACCGAGGCCCGTCGATTCCCAGGTATCGAACGGGGTTGACCGTCCTCGACCCCTCGACCGGCATCTGCGCGTGGATCTCCCGCCCGTACTCTCCGTCGGCCTCGCGCGAAGACCCTCCCTGCGAGGCAATCGAGGAAATCATGTCGGCGCGCACGTCGTCCCAGAGGTCGCTCGACTTCGGGGCCGCGAAGACCTGAAGCTGAAGGGCGCTCTCGCCCACGATGTATACGGCGCCCAGGACCACTTCGCGGTTGCGCTCGACTGTGAACTGGATCGTTGCGTCCTCAACAGGCGGCAGCCTGAGGGCGCCGCATTCGAGCAGCTCGTCGTCTTCGGGCGCCTCGGCTTCGTCGTAGGGCCCAACGGTCTTCTCGACCTCGGCCTCGGCGACGTCGGCCTCCGCCTCTCGGGCCTTGGCCCTTTTCTTCCCAAATAGTCCCACGTGTCAACCCTTTCAGAATCGCGGTTCGCTCGGTCGGACCATGCGCACCATTTTAGCCCGCGCACTCCGTGCACACGGGCAGTCCGCCTTCTTCGTAGGCAAGCTGTGATCTATGGTGCACCAGGAAACACTGCGAACACGTGAATTCGTCGTCTTGGGCGGGCACGACGCTGATCGAAAGCTCGACGTTCGACAGGTCGGCCCCGGGCAGCTCGAAGCCTTCGGCGGCCTCGACCTCGTCCTCCTCGACCTCCGCCGACTGATGCTCTGAGCGCCGAGCCTTGAGCTGCTCGAGGGAATCCTCGCGGAGTTCTTCGTCCTGCTTGCGCGGTGCGTCGTAATCGGTTGCCATTGTCAGCTCCACTCGTCTTGTCTTGGCGGCATCGTCTGCCGCTGTTTAGGCCGCGGACACCCCGTCCGGCCCCGCGTGCGCCCACAATGTATCAGGTTTTTCGGATTCGTCCAGTCTGTCAATCCACAAGCGAAACGCACAGCAGAGCGCCAAGCGTGACACACCCGGGCGAATCGGCCCATTCCGCCCGTCGTGTGGCAACCTTAAGGTGACTACGATTTCAAGGGGAGACATGAAAAAACTGGAGCTCTTGGGACTCGGGCCCGACGGCGAGACTCTCACGCTCAATGACGCCGAAGGCAATAGGTATATCCTACCCATCACCGACCTGTTGCGCGCAACGCTCAGACGCGATAAGCCCGTCGTCGAGAACCCGTCCGAATCGAAACGGCAGATGACGCCGCGGGAAATCCAGTCCTATATACGCGAGGGGCTGTCCGTCGAGGACGTGTGCGAGCTTTCCGCGCTTCCCGCCTCCCGAGTCAACCCCCTCGCGTTTCCGATCGTCGCGGAACGCGAGTACACCGCCCAGCTTGCCCGGTCCTTCTCAATCGGCCACGACAGCGCCGGCCTGACGCTCGAGGAGCTCGTCGCATCGCGCCTCGTCGGCCGCGGCGTCAATCCAAACGACATCACCTGGGACTCCTTGCGCAAGAACGGCGAGCCTTGGACGCTCGTCGCCGTCTTCGTCACGGGCGACCGCGAGCATCGCGCCACGTGGCACGTCGATCTGGAGCGGCGTCTCCTGGAGGCGCTCGACGACGAAGCCGCCTGGCTCTCGGAGACCCAGCTGCCGGCTTCGACAGGGACTTGGCGGGCCGTGAACACCCCGCCTGCGCCGGTGGATTTAGTCCAGAGCGAAAAAGGGCATCGCCGCCACTCGCACAGAGCGGGCGGCGAGGACCGAGAAAAGGCCGACGGGGGCGGCGGGAACGCTCCGGCCGAGGCGCCGGCGAACGCGCGAAAGGCGAACGGCGACGCGGACGCGGCAGACGGTCGCGGCAAAGCCGATGAAAAGGGGCGAATCGAAGAGGTTCTCGCCTCCCTCGACACTCAAAGGGGCAAGGTTCGTCCGATGCCGAAGGTCGAGGAAGACCCCGATTACGACGGCGCTCACCCTCCGGCTTCCGCCCCGGAGACGGCCCGCGACGCGACGATTTTGAGCCTGCCCCGCCGTTCGGCCGCCGATCGCGAACAAAATTCCGCGGCGAACGAACAGCCCAAGCCCAACGAGCGGGCGGGCAGCGGCGCACGCCCGGACCGATGGGGCAATGAACCCCCTCAGAAAGCGAAAGGCAAGCGTTCCCGAGGCAAAGAAGGCAAGGGCGGAAAAGGCGCATCGGCGGAGGCGGACGGCGCGGCCCGCGGCGGGCGCTCTCCCGAGGGAGAGAAGGGAGACTCGAAGGCCGAACAGACGTCTCCGGACGCCTTCGCCCCGTCCGAACGGCGATCCGATCGCGCGAAGAAACGGCGAGGCTCGCGCCCGTCGATGCCTAGCTGGGACGAAATCGTCTTCGGGAAGAAAGACTAGACGGTTCGAAGAAGGGCTAGACGGTTCGCAAGGAACGGCCCGAAAGAAAAGGAACAGTCTGCAAGAACAAGGTTAGGGCTCGCCGAGGGGGAGCTGCTTCGCCGCACGGGCCGCGCTCGCGGTCATTCGCCTCATGTGGTGATATCGGCACAGCACCTCGTAGCCCGCCTTCCCGGCGTTGGTGTCGCCGACGACGACCTGCTCCCCCTCCGTGACCATGGCGCCGTCGACAGTGCGCGCGTTGTGCGTGGCGCGTTTTCCGCACCAGCACAGCGCCCTGACCTGCAAAACCTCCACTCTGTCGGCAAGTTCGATCATGCGCGCAGATCCGGGAAACAGCCTCGTCATAAAATCCGACGTGATTCCGAAGCCGAAGACGTCGATTTCGATCTCGTCCACTATCCTCGCCAGCTGCTCTATCTGAGCCTCGGTGTAGAACTGGACCTCGTCGCAAATGAGAAAGTCGACCTCCCGCCCGCCGGTCCGCTCCCGCGCCACGGCCTTCCAAAAATCGGTGTTCTCGTCCACCTCGAAAGCCCGCGACTCCAGGCCGATGCGCGAGGAGAGCCTGCCGGTTCCCGCCCTGTCGTTGCGGCTGTAGAGAAGGCCCCTCATGCCGCGGCGTTCGTGGTTGTACGCCGTCTGCAACGCCAAAGTGGACTTCCCGCAGTCCATCGTGCCCGAAAAGAAGACCAGCTCCGCCATCAGGCGGCTCCAGCAACAAACATCAAATGACCTCCACTGTCAAACGACCTCCGCGATGAGGGGAACGAGCATTTCGACGGACGTGAGGGATCCGTGGACGCCGCGCATCGGCGGGCTCGTGCGCCCCCGGGAGTCGAAGACGGCGCAATCGCCGCGTTGGAAGGAGACGACGTCGCCCATGACGGAGCGGGCGAAATCTCCGACGGGGCCGAAGACTCCCGTTGCAACGGCTTCGTCGGCCGTCAGGACGAGCGCAGACTCGCCGAGCTCCTCCCTCCACCGCGCCGCGAGGGCCTCCGGTTCCCGGGTGTACACCTGAACCGCGCGGTCCTCGCCCGCGACGAGGTCCGCCCCCTCGCGCAGCCGAGGAGAATCGGCGAGGTCGATCCTTGTGCCGACGTCGACCATTCCGTGGTCGGCGGTGATGACGATGAGCGTCCCGCGAGGGGCGGAGCGGGCCAGGGAGGCGACGGCGGAGTCGAAGCTCTCCAGCTCGGCCACCCATTCGCCGGACGTCCACCCCGCGGCGTGGCCCGCATGGTCGATTTCGCCCCAGTAGAGGTAGACGCATTCGGCCCCGCGCCGCAAAGCCCTGGCGGCCGCATCGACCCGCTCGTCGAGGGTTTCGGCGGGCACGGCCTCCGCGCCCCGGAGGGCGGCCAACGTCAGTCCCGAGCCGACGAAAGCGGAAGGCTGGACGACGCGGCAGGCCTGCGCGCGCGGACCCAGCCTTTCGAACAGCGTCGGCTGGCTCTGCCACGAAAGCGGGTCGAGCCCGGGATCGTCCCATTTTATGAGGGAAAACGGCCTGCCGCTGGCCGGGGAACGCAGCGAATACCCCATCATCGCGGTCTTTCCCGGCGGCTCGCCCGTTCCCACCGCGGTTATGGCGGCGGCGGTAGTCGAAGGCGCCACGGTCGCAAGCGGCTCAAAATGGGTCATCGATCGAAGCGTGGGGGCGTGGCCGCTTCTGGCGTCGAGGTTCTCGGCGCCCAGCCCGTCGACCATGACGAAGCAGACGCGGTCGGCCTCGGGAAGCCCGAGCGCCGCTCTGTCGCGTTCGGAATCCGAGGCCGACGTCGCCGTCGCCAAGCCGACGGCGTCCATGGCGGCCGAAAGCGCCGCCCGAAGGCGCCGTTTTCCGGGGACTGGAAAATCATCGGCCAAGGGCCGGGCGGTTTGGCTCACCGCCCCGCCCCGACGAGGATTTCGTGGAGGCGGAGGATGAATTCGGCGCCCTTGGAGAAGACCGCGGCGTCGAGCGACGTGTCGACGAACACGTCGAGGTCCTCGGCCACCGCGTGGGCCATCGAGCCGTGGTCGAGGGTGCAGGACGGGTCCTCGCATCCCGCCGGAAAGCTGTCAATCAGCCAGGACCCTCCCCAGACTGCGTGGACGCCGATGGCCGAAAGCTCGCCCGCATGCGGCCCTTGAAGGCTGCGCCGCCGCAGGAGCTGGACGTCGCGGAGCATCGACAAGGGCAGGGTGCGCACGCTCGTCAACAGCTCGCCTTCCGGCGCGAACTCGTAGGAGACGTCGGAGGAAATCACGTGCAGCGAGGAGTCCGTCACGGCGTAGCATGTGACGGACTCGTAGACGGAGTCGCTGTCGAAAAGGGTTTGGGGACGCACGAAATACGCCAAGACTTCGGGATCGGATTTCAACGCCGCCGCGACGTCTCGAGCCACAGGGGCGTCGCCGTCGTCCAATTCGTTGAGTTCCGATATGAAATCCTCGTAACGATTAGCGTTCACTCGCCGATTGTCTCATTTTGATCGATCCCACGCACGCACGGCCTGCCCGGCGGACCCTCGCGAGGCGGCCGGGCGTCGCCAATATCACCTTGAATGACGGGCGGGAAACCGGGAACAAGGGGAATACTTGTTCGCATGCCAAAGATTAGCGAGCCGTCAACGGAGAAGGTCATAGACATCGACGTCACGCAGGAGATGCGCACGTCCTTCCTCGAGTATTCGTACTCCGTGATTTACGCGCGGGCCCTCCCCGACGCCAGAGACGGGCTCAAACCCGTTCAACGGCGCATACTCTTCCAAATGGGACAGATGGGGCTTCGCCCCGACCGCGGCCACGTCAAATCCTCCAGGGTCGTGGGGGACGTCATGGGCAGGCTCCATCCGCACGGCGACGTCGCCATCTACGACGCGATGGTCAGGCTGGCCCAGCCGTTCACGCTCAGGCTGCCGATGATCGACGGGCACGGCAATTTCGGTTCGCTCGACGACGGGCCGGCGGCGCCCCGATACACGGAGGTGCGCATGGCGCCCGCTGCCATGGCGATGATTTCCTCGCTCGACGAGGACACCGTCGACATGGCGCCCAATTACGACAACACCCTCGAGCAGCCCGAGGTGCTTCCCGCCGCCATCCCGAACCTCCTGGTCAACGGGTCCTCGGGGATCGCCGTCGGAATGGCGACGAACATGCCGCCCCACAACCTCGTGGAGGTGATCGCCGCGGCCCGCTGCCTCCTCGCCAATCCCGAGGCGGACCTGGAGGAGATCATGCGGTTCGTGCCCGGGCCCGACCTTCCCGAGGGCGGGAAGATCGTGGGGCTGGAGGGCATCCGCGAGGCCTACGCCTCCGGCCGGGGAATCTTCAAAACCCGCGCCACGGCGCACATCGAGAACGTCACGGCGAGGAAGAAGGGAATCGTCTTCACCGAGCTCCCCTACCTCGTGGGGCCGGAGAAGGTCATCGAGAAGCTCAAGGACGCGATCAACGCCAAGAAGGTCCAGGGCGTGACGGGCATCCAGAATCTGACCGACCGCCATCACGGGATGCGTTTGGTAGTCGAGGTCAAGAACGGCTTCAACCCCGAGGCCGTCCTGCTTCAGCTTTACCGGCACACGCCGCTGGAGGATTCCTTCGGCATCAACAACGTGGCGCTCGTCGGCGGCCAGCCGCAGACCCTCGGGCTGATCGAGCTGCTGCGCGTCTTCCTCGACCACCGCCTCGACGTGACCAGGCGCCGCTCGCGCTTCAGACTCGACAAAGCCTCCCGCGAGCTTCACCTCGTGGACGGCCTGCTGGCGGCGGTCGTCAACATCGACGAGGTCATCGCGCTCATCCGCTCCTCCGACGACGCCGCGACGGCGCGCACGCGCCTCATGCAGGTTTTCGACCTGACCGAGCCCCAGGCCGAGTACATTCTGGAGCTTCGGCTGCGCCGCCTGACGAAGTACTCGGTGATCGAGCTCGAGCAACGCCGAAGCGAGCTCCTGGAGGCCATCGCCGACCTCGAGGACGTCCTCAATTCGCCCGAGCGCCTGCGTGACCTCGTCTCGGCCGAGCTGGACGAGGTCGCCCGGGCCCACGGCACCCCCCGCAGGACGATCCTCCTCGAATCCGACGGCGCCACGGAGGCGGGAAGCTCGGCCGCGCTCCCGCTCGAGGTGGCCGACGACCCCTGCTTCGTCCTTCTGTCGGGAACCGGCCTGGTGGCGCGGACCGCGGATCCCTCGCCGCCGGCCAGGGAGGGCGAGCGCGGGCCTCACGACGCGATCCTCGCGTCCGTCCCAGCCACCGCGCGCGGGCAGATCGGCGTCGTGACGTCGGCGGGCCGGGCAGTTCGGCTCGACGTCCTTGACGTTCCCGTCGCGCCCGACGCCCCCTCCCTCGCCGCCGGAGCGCGGCTGCGCGAGCTTGTCTCCCTCGCCGAAGGCGAGCGCGCCGTCGGCCTCATCGACCTTTCCGAGGCGGCCGCCCCGCCTGTTCTCGCTACCGAGCGCGGCAAGATCAAGAGGGTCGGCGCGGGCCACCCCGGCAAGGATTCGTGGGAGCTCATCGGGCTCGAAAAGGGCGATTCGGTGATCGGGTGCGGGCATTGCGCGGACGCGGACCAGATCGTCCTCGTCTCTTCCGACGCCCATCTGCTTCGCTTCGACGGCTCGTCCGTGCGCCCCCAGGGCCGGACCGGGCGCGGCGTCGCGGGAATCCGCCTGGGAGCAGAGGCGAAGGTCATCGCCCTGGGCGTCGTTCCGGGCGACGACGTCGGCGGAACCCTCGTCGCAACCGTCTCGGGAAGCCGCGACGCGCTCGAGGGAACCGTGGCGGGAAACGCGAAGGTCACGCCGCTCGACCGGTTCCCGGCAAAGGGCCGCGGAACCGGCGGAGTCAGGGCCCAACGGTTCCTGCGCGGCGAGGACTGCCTGCAGCTCGCGGCCGTGGGACAGGCGCCGCTTCACGCCGTCGGCGCGGGCGGCCAGCCGATCGGCCTGCCCGAGACGGACGAAAGGCGGGACGGCTCTGGCCAGCCCTTGGCCGCGCCCGTCGCGGCCATCGGCTGAGTGCGCCCGGTCGCAGTTCAGACCCCGTGCAGACCCCGTGCAATCAGCGCGCACTCAAGCCAAGGAAGCGCATCCGTGAATCGGGCGCGCCGCCGCGCGCGGAATCGAGGCGGCCAACAAGGACGCTCAGAAACGGTTGACGTATACGCGGGTGACGCCCATGCGTTCGAAGCCCCGGTCGAGGAAGGTGCTCAGCAGGTAGTCCCCCTCGGGAACGTCTACGCCTACGTATGAGACGCCGGCTTCTTTGACCGCGTCGATCGTTTGGCGGAGCAGCACGGAAACCAGGTTGATCCCCCGATGCTCCTCGCCGAGGACCACTTCGGCTAGGTAGCCCTCGGACCATCCGAGGGCCTCCCATTCTTCGTCGTAGCGTTCGCACACCACATAGGCGGCGACCCTCGGGCGGTCTCCGCGCACGTCGAGCGCGACGAAGCTCCACGTTCGGTCGATGGCTGCGTGTTCGGCCTGCCAATCCCCGCGCGCCGAGGGCTCCCCGCCGGACTTCGTCTGCACGGCGTTGTAGAAGCGCAGGACGTCCTCGTCGAGATCCTCCGTCAGGGGGACGATCTTCATGTGCGTGGGAACGTCGAAACGCGGAAAGCTCGCCACGCTCTTGCGCAATTGCACGTACTCGTGCGAAAGCTCGAAGCCCTCGCGCGCCAAGAGCTCGGCAAGCCCGGCGTTGGCCCCGTCGACGTGGACGATCGCGCTGCTGCCGCCGATGGCGCGCGCGGACTTGACCTGTTCGGCCGCGAGCAGCTTTCCAATCCCCTCGCCGCGGGCGTCCGGGTGGACGCCGCCGAAAAGACGCACTTCGCCCCCGCTGCGCACGATTCGGGCCATCCCGACGGCCAGAAGGCTCGAATCGGAGGCGCGAACGCCGATGGCGCGCCACGCCAAAGCGGGATCGAAGAACCTCTCGATCTCTTCCAAGCTGGTGCGCAGCGGGCTGTCGTCGGCCGCTTCGATGGCGCCGACGACAGCATAGATTTCGCCCGCGTCTGCGGGCCCTAACTCAACCCACCCCATCTTTGGCAATTTTAGGCGTCGATCCGATCGCGGTCCACAGCCGCAGCCCCCTCGACGATGAATTCCCTGCGCGGAGCGACGTCGTTGCCCATGAGCAGCTCGAAGACGGTCTCAGCCTCCATAAGCGCCCGTTCGTCCTCCATGCGGATCCGCCGCAAGGTTCGACGCGAAGGGTCCATCGTCGTCTCCGCGAGCTGGTGGGCGTCCATCTCGCCGAGGCCCTTGTATCGCTGAATGGGCTCGCGGTAGCTCTTGCCTGCGCGCTCGAGCTTGCGAAGCTCGGCGTGGAGCTGGTCCTCCGAGTACGTGTATATGTAGCTCTTCTTGCCGCCTTTGCCGCCGGAAACTTCGATTCTGTGAAGCGGGGGCACCGCGGCGTAGACTCGCCCCTCCTGAACGAGCGGGCGCATGTAGCGGAAGAAGAGGGTGAGCAGAAGGGTGCGAATGTGGGCGCCGTCGACGTCGGCGTCTGTCATCATAATGACCTTGCCGTAGCGCGCCGCGGGAAGGTCGAAGGTCCGCCCGCTTCCCGCCCCGACCACCTGGATGATCTCGGAGACCTCTTTGTTTTTGAGGATGTCCGCCGTCGAAGCCTTTTGGACGTTGAGGATTTTGCCGCGGATGGGAAGAAGGGCCTGGAATTCGCTCGACCGCGCGAGCTTGGCGGTTCCCAGGGCTGAATCCCCCTCAACGATGAAAAGCTCGGTCTCGGCCACATCCTCGCTCCGGCAGTCGGCCAGCTTCGCCGGAAGGCTCGAGGCTTCGAGGGCGTTCTTGCGCCGAGAGATCTCCTTGTGCATGCGCGCCGTCACGCGGGCGCGCATCTCCGCCACGACCTTCTCCAGCAGCCTGGACGTCTCCGTCTTCTGGTCGCGCTTGGACGATCCGAGGATCGCGCCCAGCTCCCTCTCGACCACGCCGGAGACGATCCCGCGAACGGCGGACGTGCCGAGGATCTCCTTGGTCTGCCCCTCGAATTGCGGCTCGGGCAGGCGCACGGTCACCACGGCTGTCAGGCCGGCCAGGACGTCGTCCTTCTCGATCCTCGGGTCTTTCGCGCTCATCTTCAGGCGCCGAGAATTCGATTCGACGAGCGAGCGCACGACTTTCATGAGCCCCTGCTCGAATCCGCTCTGGTGCGTTCCCCCTCCCGGAGTGCGAATGATGTTGACGAAAGACTCCACTCGCGTCTCGTAGTCCTTGCCCCAGCGCAGCGCGACGTCGACGGCGACGGCTCGCTCAACCTCGCGGCTGACGAGGTGGCCCGATTCGGCGTCGAGAACGGGGACCTTCTCGGCGAACGTCCCCTCGCCGGTCAGGCGCATCGTCGCCGTGACCGCGGCGTCGGGCGCGAGGAAATCGACGAAGTCCACGGTCCCGCCGTCGAAGCGGAAGGTTTCCGTGCGAGGGCCCTCGTGCGGGGCCTGCCCTTCGTCGCCTTTCCCTTCGGCATTTTCCCCTGCAGCATTTTCCCCTGCGGCGCCCTCCCTCTCGTCGACGAGGGAGATGGTCAGGCCGGGCACGAGGAAGGCCGTCTGGCGGGCCCTTTCGACGAGCTCTTCATAGGAGAAGGCCGCCGAGGCGAGGAAGATCTCGGGATCGGCCCAGTAGCGCACCCGCGTGCCGGATTTATTCTTGGCGACTTTGCCGACGACGTCGAGCACCGAGGACTCGGTGAACGCCGAAAAGGGGGCGCGGGGGTCGGGGCCGGATGCGCCGTCGGAGAAGCGCCCCGGCTCCCCCCTGTGGAACTGCATCTGGTAGGTCTTCCCGCCGCGATCGACCTGGACGTCCATGCGTTCGGACAGGGCGTTGACCACGGAGGCCCCGACGCCGTGCAGACCGCCGGAGGAACCGTAGGACCCTCCGCCGAACTTCCCTCCGGCGTGCAGCTTGGTGTAGACGACTTCGACGCCTGAGAGCCCCACGCCCGGAACCTCGTCCACGGGGACGCCGCGTCCGTTGTCCCGCACCTCGACCGATCCATCGGCGTAGAGGCGGACCTCGACGGCGTCCGCGTGGCCTTCCAGCGCCTCGTCGACGGCGTTGTCTATGATCTCCCACAGGCAATGCATGAGGCCGCGCGAGTCGGTGGACCCGATATACATTCCGGGTCGCTTGCGGACCGCCTCGAGGCCTTCGAGGACCTGAAGGTGCCTCGCGGTGTAGCTTTCGTTAGACGTCACTCGCACATCGTACTCACACGCGCCCCTTTTCACGCATCGGCTCGCACAATCGGGCGAATCTCACTTTCGCACTTTTATTCGACAGCGAACGCCGCCGCCGGCCGATGGGTTCGTTTTAGCCTGCCTCAGCCGATGCGTTCGCGCTCGTCGCGCACCGAAACCGCCGAGGCCGCCAGCTTCTCGAGGTGCGCATTCGCGTGGTGCCCGCAAAACATAAGAACCCCATAGGGCATCTCGACGCGAACGTAGGCTTGCGCGCCGCAGGCGTCGCACCGGTCGAGAGCGGTCATGGCGCCGTCGTGGACGGCGGAGTCGTGCTTCATCTCGTCGTTCGTCAAAGTAGCCACGAGTATATACAAGCACGTAAGACGGCCTACGCCAGCGCCGAAAGCCCCGCTTTCACCTCGGGCTAAATGAGCGCTCCGCTACACTCGCCTGCCCCGGCGGGCTTTGGCGCGGCGGCGAGGCGGAATCGGAAGGCAGGGCGGAATCGGAAGGCGGCGGCGAGGAAGAATCCGTTCGGAGGCCGTCGGCATTGCGCAGAAAGCGGGAAGCCGTCGGCATTGCGCAAAAAGCCGGAGGCCGACGCCGTCGAAGGGACTTCCATGGTCGAAGCGGCTTCCACGAGGCCGTCGGGGCGGGCCCGACGTTTGCCGCGAGGCAGAGGGCGTAGAATTCTTTGGACACGCACACAGCGGGACTTTCGCTCTTTGAGGAGCCTGGCGGCGTCCGCGCATCGACGGGCCGAGCGCGAATGGAGGGGCCATGGGGTATGCCGTCGTCGATGTAGAAACGACGGGGCTCAGCCCTGTGCGCGATCGGATCGTGGAGATCGGAGTCGTCTTGCTGGACGAGTCGGGCGAGCCGGAGGGCGAATGGCAGAGCCTCGTCAATCCTCTACGCGGGATGGGGGCGGTTTTCGTGCACGGCCTGACGGATGCCGACGTCGCCGACGCCCCGACGCTTGCCGATCTGCTTCCGCAGATTCGCGGGCTGTTCTCCGGCAGGGCCCTCGTGGCGCACAACGCGACGTTCGACGTCGGATTCCTCAACGCGTCTTTCGCCCGGGCGGGCTATGGCATGCACGTTCCGCGCGAGGCGACGGTGTGCACGATGGAGCTGTCGAAGATCTACCTTCCGCCGGGAAGGCACGGATTGGCCGCCGCGGCCGAGCGCGCCGGCGTAGCGACGGCAAAGCGTCACCGCGCGCTGGCAGACGCGCACACGGCTGCCGGCCTGCTGCGGCACTACTTGAACGCCGAAGCCGACGGAGTTCGCTACGCGGAAAGGGCTTTCTCGCGCAGCGGCGAGGCCGTAGAGCCCGCAGCGTGGATCGAGGCGCGCGGCGCGGCCGCGGAGCTCAGTTGGCCCGATTTCCTTTTCTGACGCGGATCGGGGCCTTCGAGGCGCAGCAGCCGACGCTCTATTTCGCCGTCCTGCGGCGCGGCTGCGCGTTAGCCGGGCAGCGGACGCGCAGCCGCACCGATCAGTCGAGATAGTCGCGCAGAACCTGAGAGCGCGAGGGATGGCGAAGCTTCGACATCGTCTTGGACTCTATCTGCCGGATGCGCTCGCGCGTGACGCCGTAGACCTTCCCGATCTCGTCGAGGGTCTTCGTCTGCCCGTCGGTCAGGCCGAAGCGCATCGCGACCACGCCCGCCTCCCGCTCCGAGAGCGTGTCGAGGACCTGGCGCAGCTGCTCCTGAAGCAGCGTGAAGCCGACGGCGTCGGCCGGGACCACCGCCTCCGAATCCTCGATGAGATCGCCGAATTCGGAGTCTCCGTCCTCGCCGAGGGGCGTGTGCAGCGAAATCGGCTCACGCCCGTACTTTTGGACCTCAATGACCTTTTCCTCGGTCATGTCGAGTTCCTTGGCGAGCTCGATCGTGGTCGGCTCGCGGCCGAGGTCCTGAAGCATCTGACGCTGAACCCGCGCGAGCTTGTTGATCACTTCGACCATGTGGACGGGGATTCGAATGGTGCGCGCCTGGTCGGCCATGGCGCGAGTGATCGCCTGCCGAATCCACCATGTGGCGTACGTGGAGAATTTGAAGCCCTTCGTGAAGTCGAATTTCTCGACGGCGCGAACCAGCCCGAGGTTGCCCTCTTGGATGAGGTCGAGGAAGAGCATGCCGCGGCCCGTGTAACGCTTGGCCAAGGAAACCACCAGGCGGAGGTTGGCTTCGAGGAGGTGGTTCTTCGCCTGCTGCCCGTCGCGCGAAATGAGCTTGAGCTCGCGCATGTACATGCGGTCCTTGGCCTTGTCGAGCGAGCCGGATTCGAGGATGTGCTGGGCGTAAAGTCCGGCTTCGATGCGCCGGGCGAGTTCCACTTCCTCTTCGGCGTTGAGGAGCGGAACCTTGCCGATCTGCTTGAGATAGTCCTTGACGGGGTCGGCAGTGGCGCCTGCCACGTGGACGCGGACGGCGGGCTCGTCCGACTCGTCCGAGTCCTTCATCGTGAAAGCGCCCTTGGATGCGGGGATCGCGTCCTCCGTCAGGTTCCTCCCGCGGGGGCGCTCCGTTCCATCCTTGTCGTCGGAATCTTCCCCTTCCTCGTCCGAGTCGGCGTCCGCATCGGCCTCCTCCGCGTCCGACGAATCGTCCAGTTCGTCGGAGTCCCGGTCGAGATCGTCCATATCGACGTCGGAATCGACGCCCCCGCTCTGCGCTGCGCCCGTCTCGCCCTCGGCGTGCCCGCCTTCGGCCCGCTTCGCCGAAGACTTCTTCTTCGAGGAGGCCTTCTTAGACTTCTTGGCGGGCTTTGCCGCGGCTTTCGACTCGGAGGCCTGTTCGTCTGCGGCGCCCTGCCCGGCGGCCTCTTCATCGGCCTCGGACTTCGAAGCCGAAGACTTCTTGGGCGCGGCCTTCTTCGCGGGAGCCTTCGTTCCAGACTTCTTGGGCGCGGCTTTCTTCGACTCCGATTTCTTCGTCGAAGGCTTCTTGGAATCCTCCTGGCCGTCCTTTCCCTTCGCCTCCTTCGAGCCGTCCTCGCCCTCGGCTGCTTTGGCGTCCGTTTTCTTCGTCGCCGTCTTCTTGGCGGCGGCCTTTGCGCCCTTCCCAGCAGCCTTCGCCTTCTTCGCGGGAGACTTTTTCGCGGAGGATTCCTTCTCGGAGGCCTCGCCTGCCTTTTTCTCCCCGGAGGCCGCCGTTTCCTTGCTCTTGGCCGACTGCGGCTTGTTCGTGGCTGGCTTCTCGGCACCGTCCTCGCCCTGCGCCTGCGAAGCCGTCTCGTTCTCGGTTGCCTGTGCGGATATCGTTGCCACGTGGGACCTTTCACCTAGGTTTTCTCCCGAACCAGCCGATTGTGGGCATAGTTCTAGATAGTGTCTATAACGCGCAAGCGGCGGAGGCAATTCCCGCCGCTTGCGACTGTGAGCTAGTTCTCCAGATCTGCCTCGAGGAGCCTAGTCCTCGAAGGCTTCGACAGGAGGACACGTGCAGCTGAAGTTGCGGTCTCCCCACGGCCCGTCGATCCTCCGGACGGGCGGCCAGTACTTCGTCTCGACGAGGCGGCGTACGCGCCGGGCGTCGTCGCCCCCCTTCCTGGCCGCCAGCGCCCCCGGGTAGGCCGCGAGCTCGCGCGAATAGGGATGGCTCCATTCGTCCGCAGCGATGCACTCGGCCGTGTGCGGCGCGTTGGCCAACGGGTTGTCCTCGGCGGGCCACCTTCCTTCGCCGACGTCCCTGGCCTCGGAGACTATCGCCTCGACCGCGCGGCAGAACCGATCGAGCTCGCCTTTGCCCTCGGACTCGGTCGGCTCGACCATGAGGGTTCCGGGAACGGGGAAGCTCATCGTCGGGGCATGGAATCCGTAGTCGATGAGCCGTTTGGCGACGTCGTCGACCGACACCCCGAATTCCTTGAGGACCCTCGTGTCGAGGATGCACTCGTGGCCCACGAAGCCCCCGGGCCCGCGATAGAGGACGGGTAGGGCGCCTTCCAGCCGATTCGCCACGTAATTGGCCGCGAGAACCGCGCTGGCGGTCGCCTCCTTCAAACCGTCGGCGCCCATGAGCCGCAGGTAGGCCCACGTGATGGGAAGGACTCCCGCGGAACCCCACTGTGCTGCCGCGACCCTTCGCCCCTCGCCCGGGAGGAAGGGCGCCAGATGCCCCTTGGCGCAGACGGGGCCGACGCCCGGCCCGCCGCCCCCGTGCGGGATCGCGAAGGTTTTGTGAAGGTTGACGTGTGACACGTCGCCTCCAAGGTCGCCGGGCCGCGCGTAGCCGACGAGGGCGTTGAGGTTCGCGCCGTCGATGTAGACCTGTCCTCCGGCCTCGTGGACGGCGGCGGTCACTTCCCGCACGTGCGGTTCAAACGTGCCGTGGGTCGACGGATACGTGATCATCAGGGCGCCGACGCGTCCCTCGTTGTCGGCCAGCGCCTTGCGCAAGGCGTCCATGTCCGTGGAGCCGTCGCGCGCCGTGCCCACGACGACCACTTTGAATCCCGCCAGCGCCGCTGAGGCCGCGTTGGTTCCGTGGGCCGACGCCGGAATGAGGCAGACGTTTCGATCCGCCTCGCCGCGCGACTCGTGGTAGGCGCGTATGGCGAGCAGACCCGCGAATTCCCCCTGGCTTCCCGCATTCGGCTGGACGGAGACGGCGTCGTACCCCGTGATGTCGGCGAGCCATCTTTCGAGGTCGCCTATCATCTCGCGATATCCGGCTGTGTCCTCCTGCGGCGCGAAGGGGTGGATTCGGGCGAATCCCTCGAGCGTTATGGCCTCTGCCTCCGCCGCGGCGGTCAGCTTCATGGTGCACGAGCCGAGCGGGATCATCCCCCGGTCGAGGGCGTAGTCCTTCGCCGCCAGCTCGCGCATGTACCGCATGAGCTCCGTTTCGGTCCGATGGGAGTGGAAGGCCTCCTGCGCGAGGAAGCCGTCCGCTCGCAGCCCCGAGGCCGGTATGTCGCCGATTCCCGTCTCCTTTGCGGTGGCCGGCGCCGCTCCGCCTTCCGACTTTCCCTCCGCCGCCGGATCCTCCTCGCCGAAGGCGGACAGGGTCTGTGCGACGACGTCGAGGTCGCCCGCACGGGTCCTTTCGTCCGTTGAGAGGCGAATCGTCGAGGAATCCCTGACGAAGACCCGGACGCCGCGTTCGGCGAGCGCCTGGGCGGCCTCCTCGGCTCGGCCCGGCAGCGAAATCTCGAGGGTGTCGAAGAACGGCTCCGGCTTGACGCGCACTCCCGCCGAGTCCAGGGCCCGCGCGAGGACGCGGGCTTTCTCGTGTGCCTCCGAAGCGATCCGGCGCAGGCCCTCTGGCCCGTGGTAGACGGCGTACATGGAGGCGAGAATGGCGAGCAGGGACTGCGCGGTGCAGATGTTCGACGTCGCTTTTTCCCTGCGGATGTGCTGCTCGCGCGTCTGGAGCGCCAATCGGTAGGCAGGATGGCCGTCGGCGTCGCGGGAGACGCCCACAAGACGGCCTGGGAGCTGCCGTTCGCGGGCCTTGCGCGCGGCGATGTAGCCGGCGTGCGGACCGCCGCCGCCCATCGGCTGCCCGAGCCTTTGCGCGCTTCCGGCCACGATGTCCGCGCCAAAGTCCCCGGGCGGGGTCAGGAGGGCAAGGGCCAGGAGGTCTGCAATCACGATGAGGCTTCCGCCCTCGGCGTGAACGGCCTGAGCAAGCTCCCGATAGCGTCCGACGTCGCCGATCGAGCCCGAAGCCGCCGGATACTGGACGAGCAGGCCCGCACACCCCGAGACGTCGACGTCGCCGCCGAGGACGTCCACGTCGACGATCTCCAGGCCAAGGGCCGCCGCTCGGGTGTCGATGACCGCGCGGGTGTGGGCGAAGACGTCCGAATCGACCGCGACCTTCGTCTTTCCCTTGGCGCCGCGCACGGCGAGGGCGACGGCCTCGGCGGCCGCGGACGCTTCGTCGAGAAGGGAGGCGCCCGCGACGTCCATTCCCGTCAGCTCGGTTGTCAGCGTTTGGAAATTGAGGAGGGCTTCGAGCCGTCCCTGCGAGATCTCGGGCTGGTACGGCGTGTAGGCCGTATACCACGAGGGATTGCAGAGAATGTCCCGCACGATGGGAGCGGGGACCACGGTGTCGTAGAAGCCCTGGCCGATCATCGACGTCGTCACCCTGTTGGCCGACGCGAGCCGGGCGAGTTCGGCGGCGATCTCGGCTTCGCTCAGGGCTTCTGGCAGTCGGCTCGGCGGAGGCGCAGGAAAGGGAAGGGCCTTGGCCATGAGCTCGTCGAGGCTGCTCGCCCCCGCGGTTTGAAGCATGGCCTGCCTGTCGGCGCCCTGCGTCCCGACGTGTCGGCGTGCGAAGGACATCATGCCTCCTTGGCGAACGCCTCGTAGGCCGCGCTGTCCATGAGCTCGGGCAGCTCGGCCACCTCGATTTCGTAGAGCCATGTTCCATGGGGATCGTCCGTGGCCAGCTTCGGGTCGTCAACGACGTCCTGATTGACCGCCACGACCTTTCCGCCGGCGGGGGCGACCAAGTCCGAAACCGATTTCACGGACTCGATCTCTCCGCATGCCTGCCCCGCAGTCACCTCGCTTCCCACCTCGGGAAGGTCGACGTACACGGCCTCGTCCAGCGCGCGGGCCGCGAACTCGGTGATGCCGACGCGGGCGGGGCTGCCGGCGGATATCCACTCGTGGTCTTCGGAGTACTGGCGGTCATCGGGGTATGACATCTTGGTTCCTTTTGTTCGGACGGATTGATTGTTGGACGGATTGATTTGCGGACGGCCGCTCGCCTGGAAGGCATCCGGCCGCCCGGGCCGCTTGAGGATTCACCAAGCCGCTTGAGGATTCACCTGGGCCGCTTGTAGAACGGGAGGGACGTCACGCGCATGGGCTGCAGCGTCCCCCGCACGTCGACGTCGAGAACGGCGCCTTCGACGATTCCCGGTTCGAGGCGGGCGAGCGCAATGGGATATCCGAGGGTCGGCGACAGCGCGCCCGAGGTCACCTTTCCGACCTCGCGCCCCTCGCTCATCGCCGTGTTGCCCGCCCGGGCGGCGCGGCGGCCTTCGCCGACGAGCGCGTAAAGGTCCCACGTCGGTTTGCGTTCGGCCAGAGCCGCGCCCCCGACGAATTCGTGGTCCGCCGGCAGCCGCGCGGCGCCGGCGTCCGCGGGGGTGACGTCGCGCCCGAGCTCGTTGCCGTACAGCGGCATTCCCGCCTCGAGGCGAAGCGTGTCGCGAGAGGCCAGGCCGCAGGCTTTGGCCTCGATTTTCCGCCATACGTCGGGTGCGGCGGAGGCGGGGAGCATGATTTCATAGCCCGTCTCCCCCGTGTACCCCGTCCGCGCAATCATGGCGGGGACGCCGTCGACCTTCGCTTCGAGGGCGCGATAGTATCCGAGAGCCGCCACGCGTTCGGCGTCCTCCGGGCCGAGCAGCGCGACGACGGCCTCGAGCGACTCCGGCCCCTGCACAGCTATGAGCGCCCGTTCGAGGGTGCGGTCGACGATGGAATGGCTTTCGGACGCCTCGTTCTTGGCGCACCATTCGCGCCCGCGCCGAGTCAGCTCTTCGACCACCGTGATTCTGTTGGCCCCGTTCGGAACGACGAGGTACCTGGCCTCCTCCAGTCGGTAGACGATGAGATCGTCGATGATCCCTCCGTCCGGTGCGAGCATCATCGAGTAGCGGGCTCGCCCCGCCGGCATGGTGGAAGGCTTCGTGCACAGCGAGTAGTCGAGAACCGCGGCCGCCTGAGGCCCCTCGACCTCGACCTGTCCCATGTGGGACAAGTCGAACTTCCCAACCGATTCTCGGACCGCCCGGTGTTCTTCGCGATCGGACGTGTACCTCAGCGGCATATTCCACCCCGCGAAAGGCGTCATAGTCGCCCCGGCGGCGACGTGCTCGCCGAATAGCGCGCTCGGGCGCAATTCCTCCATTGGACCTCCTCGACCCTCCATTGGACCGTCTTGTCGGACGCTTCCCTCCATCGAATGGGCCGCGTCACATTCTTCGTTTCGATGCTACCGCGCGCCGGCCGGATTCGCGAAGCCGCGCCCACGCCGGATCGGCGATCGTCGCCTGCCCGCCGAATGCCGCCGTCCGCGCCGAGCCGGCCTCGCTGCAGCCGTCCGCGCTGACCTCACTGCCGTCGTCCGCGCGTCCGCCGAATTCACTTCCGCTGCAAAGTCATGTTGCCATCGACCGCTGTTGCGGCGTCGACCGGGAGCCACCGAATTGCAAGCATGAGTATTGCAGTTTCCCGACTGAACGCCTTTTTCGCGCTCAAGAGAAGTCACGGGGAGACGTGACCAAAAACAGGTCAACAAGCGTTTTCCCGCAATCTAGAACGTAAGATACGAGAGTTCGATGAAAGAACGCATTCATACGTTAATAAAAGATCAAAGGATAGAGATGACACGGTTTGTTGTCGATGCTTCAGGGCTCCGATCGCAGAACGACGCCATGAAGAAATCTGAGGCCGAGGTGGCCTCCTCCGCAAAGAAATACCTCGATTCTTACGCACCCGGCTTGCAGAACGCGTTGCCGACGGCCGGCCTTTACAACGCCGTCGCCGAGGCGAGCCGTCAGCTGACAAGCAACCTTCAACTCACTTTCAACCAGCTGCACACGGTTCTCATCGGCACGTGCAACCAGGTAGACGGCGCGATCGATTACTACGAGAAGACCGACGAAGACAATGCTCGCTCATACGACCAGACACTGGGAGAAAACCGATGACAGCCCAGTCCATTCTCGATTCGCCGCCGCCGGCCAAAGAATTCGAGCGCTTTGACGACACCCTCATGGGCGAGGCCTTCGACCTTCTCAGCCCGTCCTACTGGGTGCTCAAGATCCTCTCGTGCCTCAACTTCGACCCGATGAAGATCATCATTAAGCCCTTCTCAGGAGACTATGAGGCGGCGGGGCAGCATGCCAGTGCGTACGGGCAACTCGGCGAGGCCTTCGACGCACTCGCCGACGAGCTGGGCAAACGAGCCGCAGACATGACGGCTCAAGAGATGTGGGAGGGGAACGCGTCAGCGAACTTCGACGCCCACATGACGGAGCTCGTCGGCGGAGTGCGGACGCTTGGCGCCAACCTGAAGGAGGCCTCCGCCGGTTTCGACGACGCCGCCCAACGGATCTACGGCCAGTACATGATCGCCAGCCAGCTCCTGACGACCTTCCTCGACTGGGTGACCGAGACGGTTCTCGCCGCCATAAGCGGCATCGGATGGCCCACGCTCCTCGAAAAAATCCCCAGAGGCTTTGGGTTGGTGCGCCGCATCCTCGACTGGTTCGACAACCTCGCCGACGCCGTCCGCACGTTGAGGGCGGGGCTGTTCGAAAAGATAGGAAAACTCGTCTGGCAAGGAACGGGCAGGCTGGGAGACGCCCTCGATTTCGGGAAGTACCTCAACGCAGCCGGAAGATCCACAAGAAGTTGGGGAACGCTCGACGACATTGGCATGGGCGCCCTCACGGCGGGAAAGAACCTCGACAAACTGTCGGACTGGATAGACACGCATGATCTGGCAATAAAAGGTCTGCAGATAGCACACGCGACGGGTAGAAACACGGAAATCAATCTGACGGCAAATGGCACGTTGCCAAACCCCTCTTTGGGCGACGAAACGCTCGGCTCTCAGCCGCCCGGCGTCGCCGACGGATCCGGTTCGTCCATGTTCGGCATCGGCCTTCCCGGGTCTCCCAAAGGGGAGCTCCAAGGCGTGTCCACCACTGAAATACACCAGAAGGAATCATGACGGAAGGGCAAAAGAAGTCATGACCGCAAGTGAACAAAGCAGACGCGACCGAGGAAAGGAAAACAGACATGGCTGAAAAAGAGAAAACGAAGATGGACGAGGGCAAGATGGAAGAGCCGCTCCCCGAAAACTTCCCGCGCACTCCTCCTCCTTTCACCGACGGATTCATGCGGGAGACTGAACAGCGCTATTCGAACCACCGCAAAAGCCTGGCCTGGCTTGTCAAAAACGCCGAAGGCGAAGACATTCGGCGCAAAGCCAAAGAGATGCTCGAGGGCAGGCGATCCGTTTACGAGGTGCTGCGCGACCCGGAGTTCGGGCGAATGGCCGACAGGAGCATCGAACGCCTGCAGCAGGTCATGAAGGCCGAGTCGATCGACCCAAGCGACCCTTCGACCTTCCCCGACCGGAAGAGGCTGGCCGAACTCGTCGGAAAGTACGGCGAAGGCGAGAGCCTGGGCCGAGGCGAGGACGCGAAGGACGACGAAGCCGACCGCCGCAGGGCCGCCTTCGACAGGCGGCGCCGAAGCGACGAGCAGCACGAAGGCTTCGGCGCCGGGCGTCGTTGAAGCGGCTCAAGCTGGCCGGGGCCTCCTAAACCGCGCCCCGCGCGTAGAAGTACCACGGCGCCATCATTCCCGAGGAGAGGGCATCCACTAGGAGACGCGTCAAAGAGTGCCCCGAATCCTTGCGCAGAGCTCTTTCCGCCCTGTCGGCAGCGATCGAATTCAGGCACGCCCACCAATGCAGATATGCGCTCGCAGCGAGCGCATCGACCGACCCGCGGCAGTCGTGCGCCGCGACGAGGTCAAGCACCCTGCAGGCGGTTTTCAGCCGAGAAATGGAGGGAGGCTTGGAGACGGCTTCCGCAAGGATCTCGGCGACCGCCTGCGCGTCCGCGTCGCCGCCGTGTTGCAGACTGGGCTCCAAGCCCCACGCCAGGGCGGCGTCGCGGTTGAGGGGGACGGTGAGAGAAGCGCTCGCCTGCCCCACGGCTCGGGCGAGACTCTCGTCAGACCCGAGTCGACCGACGCAGCCGCTCGCTCCCGCCGAGTCTCGCGCGCAGCCTTCGGCCCCCTCTGACACGTGGCCGAAGACGTTTCCCCGGAAGAGGACGCTGTGCGCCTGCGCGGCGTCAAAGAGATCCCACAGGGCCTGGGCGGCGGGCTCGCCCTTGCCGGCGGCAATCGCTGCAATCGCGGCGTCGGCGGCGGGTCTCGCCGCGGCGCGCATGCACGGATCCACTGTCGGCAGGGCCATTCCGGGTTGCTCGGCTCCCGGGGCGCTTCCCTGGAAGACAAGTTCGGCCGCCGTCGCGCAGGATTCGAGTTCGCGGGCGTCGCGCACGGCCCGCGAGCCGCCGTCGAGGCGGACGAAGCGTTCGGCGTCCACGGCGAAGGAAAACAGCACCGCCCCCGGACGCTGCGCGTGAGAGACCATCGAGTGTATGAGCGCGATCCGTTGCGCCAATTCGCCGACGTCCAACTCGCTCAAGCTTTGGCAGTAAAGGACGAGAACGGCGATTGTGACGTCGTGCCGGCGCGCCACTTGGGCGAGGAATCTGCCGTGGTCCGCTGACAGCGGCTCACTCCGATAGTCAAGGTGCACGATGGGCCCGACGCACGAGCCGGTTCCGGCGGCGTCGGTGCAATGCGAGTCGAGTCCGCACATGACGAAAGACGAGGTCGGGCGGTAGCCGAGGATGTGGGGGACGAGGACGAGCGCCTCTTCGGGGGTTGTGACGGTGACCATGCGCCGATTAGACCTCTCGCGGCCCGTGCGCGTTCGCCGACGTGCACCGCCTGTGAAGGGAGCGAACGCGAAAGAGCCCTGTGGACCGGCGCGACGGCCAAAGCCCGACGAGCGGAGCGAGCGCTCGTCGATCGGCAAAGAGGAGACTTTCTTCGAACACCGGGGCCCGACGAACGGAGCGCGCTCCCGCCGGGGCAGAACGAAGCGCGGCAGACCTCGGCAAACCGGCTGCTTCGGCAAACCGGCGGGTTGGGGGAACCGTCGGTCTAGACGGACCGGCGGGTTAAACTGTGCGCATGAGCGAGAAGTCCGCGTTGGAGGAGCTGCGCGAGGATGTCTCGGCGCGGGCGCGCGCCTACCTCGACCGAGCGCGCGAGTTGATCGATTTCCCGGGCGACGCCGAAAGCCTGGGCGAGTTTCTCGATCCCGCCCGCCGCCTGCTCTCCGGAGGCAAGCGCACGCGCGCCGCCCTTCTCGCCGCCGGCTACGCCTGCGCGACCGCCGAAGACCGCGAGCCGGCGATTTCTGCGGGCGCCGCGGCGGAGCTCTATCAAACCTCGGCCTTGATCCACGACGACATCCTCGACGCCGCCTCGACGAGGCGCTCCCAGCCTTCCGCCCACGTCGCTCTGGCCCGGCTGCACTTAAGCGGCGGATGGAGCGGCGACCGCGCGCATTTCGGCACATCCTCGGCGATTCTTCTGGGCGACTTCCTTCTATCGCTGGCGACGGAAGCCTTCGCGGACGCCTGCGCGCAGGTCGGCCCCCGCGCAAGCCGGGCGGCCCTTCGCGCCTTTGCCCGCATGACCACCGAGGTCGCCTTTGGCCAGTACCTTGACATCCGCGCCGAAAACGCCCCGCCCGCCGCCGATTCAGTCGGCGCTGCCCTGTCCGTCGTCGCCCACAAGAGCGCGCGGTACTCCGTGGTGTTTCCGCTGCGCATCGGCGCACTCCTAGCCGGAGCTTCCGGGGACGTCCTCGACCTGCTAGAACGGGTAGGCGCGCCTCTGGGCGAGGCGTTTCAGCTCCGCGACGACGATCTCGGGGTCTTCGGAGACGAGGAGGCGACGGGCAAACCGGTGTGCGGCGACATCGCCCAAGGCAAGCGGACCGTTCTTCTGGCGCTTATGCTCGAGCGCCTGAACGGCGCCGACCGCGGCCGCCTCCTCGGCCTCCTCGGCAAGCGGATCGAGCCCGACGACGCCCGCTGGATTCAGGAGGCCGGGATCGCCTCGGGCGCCCGCAGCGCGCACGAAGACATGATCCGGCGTCGCGAATCGGCGGCTTTGGCCGCTCTGGACGCCCTCCGCAATTCCGGCCTTGCGCTCGCGGACGGACTGGCCATGGCCGAATCCCTCGTCTTCGAACTGATCGGGCGCGTCTCGTAGCCCGTCTGATCGGGCGCGTCTCGTAGCCCATCTGATCGGGCGCGTCTCGTAGCCCGTCTGATCGGGCGCGTCTCGTAGCCCGTCCTCGCTGCCCCCGCGACTGGAGCGACCCGCCGCGGGGGCAGCGCGAATCTTCCGCGAGGCGGAGCGCGAAACCCCACGAGGCGCGGCGTGAAGCCGCGGGCCGCCTTCAGAACGCGAGAGTCGCGGCTGCCCTGCGCACGGCGTGCACGCGTCCGGCCCGCAAGGCGTCGATCGGACGTTCGCCCAGTTCGCCGTTCGCCGCGGTCAGCCACCGCCACGCCTCTTCGTCGCTGCAACCGGCGTCGGAAAGGGCTGTCAGCGTGCCGTGGAGCGACGGGAGGACGGCGGCTTTCCCGCCCTCGTCGACCAGCGTCAGGGACGAGATCGCGAGAGCGGCCGCCTCTCCCCTGCGGACCGCCAGGATCCGCCGATCGGCCAGCATATTCCTCACGTCCCTTTGGGCAACGCCCAGAGCCTCGGCCGCCTCGGGAACGGAGAGCCATGTCTCAGGAGTAGTGGTCACGCGCACAAATCTAACCCAAATTCGCCTCCCATGTGGCGCGAGACCCCAATAACCACTATTGTCACATGTGGCACTTTAAACACAGATGAATCAGACATATCTTTTGTCACTTTCATCGCTGTACGCACACGACATTTTGGAGGCACACATGTCCTTGCGCACTCAGCTCAGCGTGGCCGTCGCCGCAACCGCTGCGGTAGGCGGAATGGCGCCGGCGGCAGCCGATTCGAGCACGTCGGCCAAAACCGCGGACGTCGCCCATCTCGAGAAACTCGGCACGAAGGCGCCGTCACTGACATATCGCGCAGCTTCGCACGACACCCTCGAGACGGTGGCAAAGCGAACGGGAGTCTCGCCGACGGCGATCGCAGAGGCCAACGAACTGACTGGCCCCCTTCGAACGGGGCAGCGCCTGAAGATTCCGTCGATCTCCGAGGCTCCGAAGGTGCCGCTCCCCGCAGAGCCTTCAGGCTCGCTTTCCCACACGGTCCAGCGGGGCGATACGCTCAGCGGGATCGCCCGCCAGCACGGAACAACCGTCGCCGCCATCGCACAGGCCAACGGAATCGCGGACCCGGCCCGCATCTACGCGGGAAAGACGCTGACAATCCCGGGAGCGGCCACGGAGGCCTCGGCGACGCCCCAGAATCCCGTTCCGAAGACCTTCCTCCACTACACCTACCCGGATTCGACCAACTCGGCCGCGAACGCCAACAAGCTCGCCCTCGAAAGGGCAGCCGTCCCCTCCCGCGCCCAGATGCAGGAGGTCGTCCGCTCCACGGCCGTGCAAATGGGAGTCGATCCCAAGCTCGCCCTCGCCCACGCGTACGTCGAGTCGGGCTTCGACATGCGATCGGTCTCCCCCGCCAACGCAATCGGCGTCATGCAGGTCATTCCCTCGTCGGGAGAATGGGCATCCAGGCTCGTCGGAAGGCGCTTGAACCTATTGGATCCGCGTGACAACGCCGTCGCCGGCGTCGCCATCATCCGCTACCTCCAGAGCAACGCGGACAGCGCCGACCAGGGAATCGCAGGCTACTACCAGGGCCTGGGCGGCGTGCGAAAGAACGGAATGAAACCAGACACAGCCATATACGTCAACAGGGTCAAAGCGGCGCAGGCGCGTTTCTGACGGTCTGAAGGCGCGGCCGGCATTCGGCATGCCGCCGCGCCTTTAGTAGTCTTGACTCGTGTCGGATTCACTCATCGGCTCAGTCGTCGACGGACGTTACGCCATCACGGCCCTCATCGGACGCGGCGGAATGGCCACCGTTTATCGCGCCCGCGACAAGCGCCTTGAGCGCGACGTCGCCATCAAGTTCATGCACACGCACTTGGGCGCGCACCCCGACTTCACCGAACGTTTCAACCGCGAAGCACGCGCAGCCGCGAGGCTTTCCAGCCCATACGTCGTGGCCGTCCACGACCGCGGCGTGTGGGCTTCCCCCGAAGGGACGCGGGCCTACCTCGTCATGGAGTATGTGCCAGGCCCCGATCTTCGCGCCGAGCTTTCGCGGCTGGGCAGCTTCACTCTGGGAACCTCGCTGACACTCGGCGAACAGGTGCTTCGCGCTCTGACCTCGGCCCACGCCGCGGGCATCGTCCACAGGGACGTCAAGCCCGAGAACATCATGCTGACCGCACCCGTGCCGGACCCGCCCGAGACCCTCGAATCCCATCCCGATGTGTACGCGAAAGTCACGGACTTCGGGCTCGCCCGCGCAGTGACGTCGAACGCGACGGCGACGGGGCAGGTCATGGGAACCGTGGCCTATCTCGCCCCGGAGGTCATCACCGACGGCGACGCGGGCGAGCGGGCCGACCTGTACGCCCTGGGCGTCCTGCTCTACGAGTTCCTCACGGGAACCCTTCCTTTCGCGGGCAAAACCCCCATCGCCACGGCGTACAAGCAGATCAACGACGACATGCCGCGAATCGCCGACCAAGCCGACTGGCTGCCGCCCGAAGTCGATGCCTTCGTCGAAAAACTCACGGCGAAGAAACCCGAAGACAGGCCTGCCAACGCAAAAGAGGCGCTCGACGACCTGATCTCCCTCTGTCGAAAAATCGACGTCGAAACGCTTTCCCGGTACATACCCGTCGCACCGAAACGCGCGGCCCACGCGGAAAGGACGAGGGTCGACGTCGTCCCGGGCCTGGGGCAGGCCACGCAAGTCGACCTCGACCCGACGGCAGTCATCGGAGCGGCAAGCTCCGAAGAGAGCCAACCCGCCCGGGCCGCCGCGCAGAGCGGTCTGCCCGCCCGCCAGGCGACGCTCGTCGACGCGCAGCCGGTACTCGTGCCGCCGCAGGGAGCCTTTTCCCCCGATTCCTCGCTCCAGCGCTCCCCCGAGCCTCCGCGGCAGACGAAGCGCTCGCGCAGACTGTTCCGGAGGGGCAGGAACGCTGCGGCGCCGATGCAGGGCTCCGGCCTCGCGGCGCCGCAGGAATCCGGCGTCGCGCCGGCCAAATCGAGAAAACGCATCGTCGTCGCGACTGCCCTCCTCCTCATCGTCGCTTTGATTGCCACCGCGTGGTACTTCATGGCGGGACCGGGCCAGCGCGTGAACGTGCCGAAGGTCGCCGGAAAGAGCTACAAGGAAGCCGTCGCCGCGCTCTCCTCAAAGGGGCTGAGCGCGACGAAGAAGGAATCGTACTCCGATTCGGTGCCGTCCGGCCGCGTTCTTTCGACCGATCCGGGGGCGGGAACCAGCATTCACCCGTCGACGCGGGTGACCGTCACCGTGTCTGCCGGGGTCGAGAAGGTGGAGGTCCCCGACCTTTCGGGAAAGACGGAAGCGCAGGCGAAAGAGGCGCTCCGCAAGGCCCGTCTCTCCTACGAGGTGACCACCCAATACTCGGAATCCGTGAAAAAGGGCCGCGTCGTCACCCAGTCGTCCAAGGCGGGCGCGTGGGTGGAGCACGATTCGGCCGTCAAAATCACGATTTCCGGGGGACGCGAGCCGATCAAGGTTCCCAAGGTCGTGGGCATGTGGAAAAACGACGCCGTATCCAAGCTCGAAGACGCCGGATTCACAGTTTCGATCGAGGAAGAAGCCTCGGATTCGGTCGCCAAGGACGCGGTGATCTCTCAGGACCCCGAGGACGGAGAAAGCAGCCATAGACACGACAATGTGACGATCAAGGTCTCCACCGGCAACGACCTCGTCGACGTGCCCAACGTCCTGGGCAAAAGCACCGACGACGCCGAATCCGAGCTGAAGTCCGCCGGTTTCTCGGTCAAGAAGCGCAGGTTCTTCGGCGCGTTCTACGACACCGTCAATCTTCAGTCTCCGAGGTCGGGAAAGAAAGCCCCGCGCGGATCCACGGTGACGATCGGGGCCCTGTAGTCACAGGCTCACGTCGCGGAGCATCTCGGCCACGATGAAGGCCATTTCCAACGACTGCTGATGGTTCAGGCGCGGATCGACCAGGGTGCGGTAGCGCTCGCCGAGAGTGTCTTCCACGACTTCCTCCGCGCCGCCCAAAACCTCCGTGACGTCGTCGCCGGTCAGCTCCACATGGATTCCGCCGGGGTGGGTCCCCAACTCCTCGTGAACGGCGAAGAAGCCCTTGATTTCAGCCAGGATGTCCTCGAGGCGCCGCGTCTTCATGCCGTTCGACGCCGAGATGGTGTTGCCGTGCATCGGATCCGTCACCCACGTCACGGGCCGACCGTCCTTTCGGACGGCCTCGACGATCGCAGGCAGACGATCCGCGATCTTCCGGGCGCCCATGCGGCTGATGAGCGTCAGACGCCCTGCCTTGCCGCCGGGGTTGAGCCTGTCCACGAGGGCGAGGACCTCGGCGGGCTTCGCGTCGGGCCCGATCTTGACCCCGATCGGATTGGCGACCTTGGACAGCATCTCGACGTGGGCGCCGTCGGGCTGGCGCGTGCGCTCGCCGACCCACAGAAAATGCGCGGAGCAGTTGTAGGGCCGGCCCGTGCGCGAATCTATGCGGGTCAGCGAGTCTTCGTAGGGAAGGATGAGCGCCTCGTGCGCCGAGTAGAAGTCGACGGTGCGCAACGATTGGTCGTCGACGCCCGCCGCCCTCATAAAGCGCATGGCCCGGTCGATTTCGGCTGCGACGGTCTCGTAGCGCGCGTACGCCGGGTTGGCGACGAAGCCCTGATTCCATTCGTGCACTTTCGAAAGATCGGCGAAGCCGCCTTGGGTGAAAGCGCGAATGAGGTTGAGGGTGGCGACCGATCGCTGATACGCCTCGATTAGGCGCCGGGGGTCCGGCTCGCGGGACTCGGCGGTGAATTCGTGCCCGTTGACGGCGTCGCCGAAATAGGAGGGAAGTTCGCGGCCTTCGTGCACCTCCGTGGCGGAGGAACGCGGCTTGGAATACTGGCCCGCCATGCGTCCGATCTTCACGACGGGAACGGAGGAGCCATACGTGAGTATGACCGCCATCTGAAGAATCGTTCGAATCTTGGCCCGGATGCGCTCAGCAGTGGATTCGGCGAAGGATTCGGCGCAGTCCCCGCCCATGAGAACGAAGGCCCTTCCGCGCGAGGCGTCCGCCATTTCCTCCAACAGCTGGTCGGTTTCGCCGGCGAAAACCAGCGGAGGCAGGGTGCGCAGATAACCGACGACGGCGTTCAGCTCAGTTTCGTCGGGCCATCGAGGCTGGTGCTCGGCCGGAAGGGAGCGCCACGAGGCAAAAGCGTCGATTGAATCCGCGTTGGAGAACATGCGGACCAGCATACAGTCCCCGGCGTAGGCCGCGTGACAAACGCCGGCCGTCCACGTGTCGCGGCGGCCGGCGTTCTCACCGGAATGGCGGGTTGTCAGCGGGTTGTCAGCGAGCCTGGAATTTCTGCCCTATCGCTCCCATGAGGTTGGCGAACCACTGCTGGGAGACGTCGAAGGCCTTGTGGCCCTTGATGCGCGGGAAGGCGATGCAGGAGAGCTCGTTGCCGTTCTCCTCGTCCTCGCCGATCACTCCGGGCTTGCCTTCGAGGGCGCAGTCCACGGCCATATCGACCATTGAGCCGATGAGGGCGAGGTCGTCCGCATTCGAATGCCACGCGCGCGAATAGTAGCCCGACTTTTGCACCATGACCTTCTCCGCGCCGAGCCGCTCGGCAAACTGCTTGGCGAACCACTGGCCGGGGTTGATGCTGTCGAGCTTAACGTGCCCGAAGGGATCGCGCCCAACCTCTTCGCCGGCGGCCTCCTTCTCGGCGACGATCTCATCGACGCCGGCGCCTTCGGAGAGGAAGATGTTGACGTTGCCGATCTCGTCCATGATGCCGCGAAGGCGCTTGGCCTCCCCGTCGATGTCGATGGACAACTCGGGCAGATAGACGGCGTGGACGTCCCACCGCTCCTTCGAAAGGCCGAGGGAGGGCGCCCATTCCTGCTCGCCCACCCACGCGTGGTAGTACTGGGCCGATTGCGCGGTGAGGTAACCGCAGTTGCGGCCCATAACCTCGTGAACGATGAGCATCCTGGGGTTAGAGCGATGCTCGCCGATAACGTGCTGGGCGAAGCCGGAGGCTTCTTCGGCCGCCGTCCAAGCGCCCAGCGACTGGCGGATCGGGACGATGTCGTTGTCGATCGTCTTGGGAAGCCCCACGACGGTCAGCTCGTAGCCGTGGTCCTTCAAATACGCCGCGAGGTCCGCGGCGGTTGTGTTGGTGTCGTCGCCGCCGATCGTGTGGAGCACGTCCACGCCGTCGGCCTTCAAACGCTCCGCGGCGACCTCGAGGGGATCCTCGCCTTCCTTGACCAGGCCCCTCTCCACGAGGTTCTTCGCATTCGTCAGCTTGACGCGAGAGTTGCCGATCGGCGATCCGCCGAAACGGGGCAGGACGTGTGCGCTGCGGCGCGCCTCCTCGTCGACCACGATGTAGTTGCCCGTCAGGAGGCCGTGGTATCCGTACTGATAGGCGATGATTTCGATGTCCGGCGCAATCTCGGTGTAGCGCTGGATGAGTCCTCCCACGGCGGAGGAGAGGCACGGGGCAAAACCGCCGGCGGTGAGCAATGCGACGCGACGAACAGTCATCGTGAGCCTTTCTTTGGTCGTGATTCTTCGTGCTTTGGTCTTGGTTCTTCGTGCGCGGGCACGCACACACTTCCATTCTATGCATGAGTATGCTGGAGGTCATGACCGATGAGACAGCGCGCGGCGATTCCGGCGACGGCTTGGGAGACGACGATGTCGAAGACACGTTGCACGGCGGCGTCGAGGGCGGATCCGGCGACCGAGTGAAGGGCGCATCTGGGAACAGGGCGAAGGGCGCCCCCAAAGGCGACGTCGGAGACGACTTCGAGGAAAGGTGGGAGGAGATCGTCGCCGGCCTCGAGGACTTCGACGCCGAGCTCGAGGACCTCGACGGCGATCTCGGCGGGCTTAAAGGCTTCGACGGCGGACTCGGCCTCCCGGGAGGATCCGAGGGCGGCTTCGACGACGGCTTGGACGGCGCTCTTGCCGGCCGTTTCGGCGGCACGTTCACGGACCGATTCTGCGACGACGTCGATTCCGACGCCCCCTTCGAAGAGCCCGAAGTCGTGGCGAATTTGCGCGCCGGCCCGCGCGATTGGAGCGCGCCGGAAGAGGAGGGACTGGACGTCGAGGACGGGGTCGACGTCGTCGAACTCGGCACTCTCATGCCAATCGACGAGGAGGTTCCCGAGGGGCATCCGATGTCCCGGTTCCTTTGGATGTCAGCCGGGCTTCTCTTGCTCATGGGAGTCCTGGCCGCCTTCGACCTCGCCCCCGGAGGCACGCCTTTGGCCTTCGCCTGGGGCGCCGCCGGATTCGTCTGCGCGGGAGTCGCGGCGTTCCTCACATCGCCGCGGTCGGAGGACATCGACCCCTTCGACGACGGCGCGAGGCTTTGAGCGACGGCCGGGCGGGGGCCCGCGGACGGACCCGGGCGCCGGGCGCACGCCTCGACCTTGACGACGGCGGGCCTGCCGGTCAGCTGTCCTTCGACGATTTGGGCACGCCGCTGGAAGAGGTAACGTTCGTCGTCGTCGATCTGGAGACGACCGGCGCCAAACCGGGGCCCGAATCGATCACGGAGATAGGCGCCGTCAAGGTCCGAGGCGGGGAAACCGTCGGCGAATTCTCCACTCTCGTCAACCCGGGCCGGCCGATACCCGCATTCATAACTTCGCTCACCGGCATCACGACGGCTATGACGGCCCGGGCGCCCAGGATCGCGGCGGTCATCCCCTCCCTCATCGAGTTTCTCTGCGCGGGCCCGTCCACCGTCGTGGCGGCGCACAACGCGCGCTTCGACGTCGGCCATCTCAAAGCGGCATTTGCGGGCGCCGATTTTACGTGGCCCAGCGTCAGGGTGCTCGACACGGTCGCATTGGCCCGGCGCGCCTTTTCCTCAGACGAGGTTCCCAACTTCAAACTCTCGACCCTGGCGGGCGCATGCGGGGCGACGACGGCTCCGAGCCACCGAGCCCTCGACGACGCCCGAGCCACCGTGGACGTTTTGCACGCGATGCTCGGCAGGCTCGGGCCGCTCGGAGTAACGCATCTGGAGGACCTCGCGACCGCCACGGACCCGGTCCCCCGGGCGCGGCGGAGAAAAGCGCGCCTGGCGGACGGAATCGCCCGCTCCCCAGGCGTCTACCGTTTCATCGGCCCCGCCGGCGACGTCCTCTACGTCGGGTCCTCGTCGAATCTCCGTGCGCGCGTGCGCCAATATTTCACGGCAGCGGAAACGCGGAAGCGCATGGCCGAGATGGCGGACCTGGCCGAGCGCGCGGAGGTCGACGAAACCCCGACCGTGCTCGAGGCGCGAATCCTGGAACTGCGCCAGATCGCGGAATTCGACCCGCCGTACAATCGCCGGTCGCGCCGTCCGGACAACCGCCCGTGGCTTACGCTGACGGACGAAGCGCACCCGCGGCTCAAGGTGACGGCGTCCCTTGCCCTGGAGGATGCGGCGGCCGCCCTCGGCCCGTTCGGATCCCGCAAGGCCGCGCGGCAGGCCGCCGAGCTCGTGGCCGACGACGCCCGCCTGCGCACATGCACGGCGCGTCTTCCCGCGAAGCCCAGCGGACGAAAGGCCCCGTGCCACCTGCATGCCATGGGCCGCTGCTCTGCGCCCTGCGCGCTGCCAGGCGACCCCGACGGTCCCTCGCTTGCAGCCGCGAGCTCGATTCTCGGCGGAGACCTCGACGGCCTGTGGGAGCGCAGCATGCAACGACTGGCGAGCCTCGCCGCGGCCGAGAGATTCGAACAGGCCGCCGTCGAGCGCGACCGCCTGCGCTGCGTGATCGACGCGGCTCGACGGCGCGAACGCATCCTTCCCCTTCTGGCGGCGCGTCAGATCGTCGGCGCCCGGCGCGACGACGACGGATCGTGGGACGTGGCGGTAATCCGCTGGGGCCGCCTGGCCGCGACGGGCCGCTGCCCCGGAAACGCCGATCCGAGGGAGCTGGCGGCCGAGCTCGTCGCCTCGGCGAGCCAGACGGACAGGCCCGCCGCCCCCGGGGACGTCGCGTCGATCGAGGAAACCGAGCTGCTCGCCGCGTGGCTGTGGAAACCGACCGTCCGCCTGCTTTCCCTCGAGGGCGAGGCGCCCCTGGCGCTTCCCCGTGCCAGCGCTTTCAGATTTTCGCTTCCCGGGCCGGACGCCGATTGAGCCGGACCGGACGCCGATTGAGGAGGCCGCGGGCGCAGAGCCTTGGATCCGGACGGCACAGAGCCTTGGATCCGGACGGCACAGAGCCTCGGATCCCCGCATAGAGCTCGGGGAGCCTCGCGAACGCCATGCGCCGAAGCCCTGAGGACTTTCCGGAATTTTAGGGTTTCGAGCCCTTCTGAAAGCCCTATGAAGCCGGTTCGTTCGACAGGGCAATCCACCTGTCGAGAAGCCGAGCCGCCGCGCCGGAATCGACCGTGTCAGCCGCAATCTGCATTCCTGCGCGGATCCGTTCGGCGAAGGAGCCGCTCTGCGCCCCCGTGCCCGGAAGCGTTCCCGCGGCGACGAAGGCGCCCGCCGCGTTGAGCAGCACGGCCTCGCGCACGGCCCCCGCCTGCCCCTGAAGGAAGGCGCGGGCGACTTCCGCGTTGAAAGCCGGGGACCCCCCGCGCAAATCGTCGACCGTTGCCGGAGCGACCCCCGCCTCCGATACGGCGTCGAACTCGTGCCTTTCGACGCGGCCGCCCTCAATCTCCCACAGGTCGTTGACCGTCACGGAGGAGAGCTCGTCCATCCCGTTGTCGCGTCCGCGCACCACCAGGCCCCGCGAACCGCGCTCGGCCAAGACCCCCGCGACCAGCTCCGCGTAGTCCGGCCGGGAGACGCCGACGACGGACACGGCCGGGCGCGCAGGATTCGTCAGCGGGCCGAGTATGTTGAAGGCGGTGGCGACGCCCAGCTCGCGGCGCGTCGGCGCAACGAAGCGCATAGCGGGATGAAAGACGTTCGCGAAGATGAACGTGATGCCCAACTCGTTGAAAATCCGCACGACGTCGGCGCTGGAAAGGTCAAGGTTGACGCCGAGGGCTTCGAGGCAATCGGCCGAGCCGGAGGCCGACGACGACGCTCTGTTCCCGTGCTTGACCACCGGGATGCCCGCGGCGGCGATGACCAGCGCCGCCATGGTCGAAATGTTGACCGTCTGGAGCCTGTCCCCTCCGGTGCCCACGATGTCGAGGACCTCGCCTTCGACGTCGACGGGAAGGGCGTGCAAAACCATGGCGTCGGCCATTCCGCGAATTTCCGTCGGCGTTTCTCCCTTGGCCGCAAGGGCCGTGAGAAATCCGGCCAGCTGGGCCGACGTCGCCGCCCCTTCCATCGCCTGGTCAACGGCCCAAGCCGCCTCTTCGCGGGTCAAGTCCCGACCGCCGACGAGCCGGCTGATGACATCGGGCCACGTGGGAAGCGACACTATTTCTCCTCGGTGCTCAACAGCTCGGCGACCGCCGCCGAAAGCTCTCGCGGATTGACGGGGTATGCAAGGGTTCGAGCCGCCCCGGACCATCTCGCCAGCCACTCGTCCTGGGGGCGCGCCACGAGGAGGATGAAAGGAATGGACGGATCGACTTCGTCGTGGACCGTCTTCCCCAGCCCCATTCCGCCGAGCTTGGGGGCCTCGGCGTCGAGAATCATGAGCGAACAGCCTCCCCGGCGGACCTCTAGCATGAGCGCGTCGGGCGTTGCGACCTCTTTCCAGGCGATCTCGGGCAATCCCTTGGCGGCCCTTCGGCCGACGGAGGCGCGCACCTCGCTGCGGGTTTTCGAATCGTCCGAATACACGAGGATCGTCGTCTTCCCGTCGGCGCCTTCCTGCGCCGCAGGAGGCGCGTCGGTTCTGGTCGGGGCGCTCGTTTCACTCATGGCATCCTCCGTGGTCGATGGGTTGGCCAAGGCAATTGTAGCGAATGCCGGTGCGGCCTCCGCCTCCTGCCCGGCCAGACGGCGTTTTCGCCGTCGGACGAAAGCGCACCTAGGCCACGGACTAACGTCCCTATACTTGACAGCGTCCGACAACCGGTTTTCGCAACCGGCCATGCCGCACCGACTATGCCGCCGACGGCGGCGCCCCACCGGAGGAACAATGACTTACACCCTTCCCGAGCTGCCCTACGACTACGCAGCCCTCGAGCCGCACATTTCCGCCAAAATCATGGAGCTTCACCACGACCGGCATCACGCAGCCTACGTCGCCGGCGCGAATGCGGCTCTCGCGAACCTAGAAGCTGCGCGCGACGCGGGCGACCTTTCCAAGGTGAACCAGTTCTCCAAAGACCTCGCGTTCAACCTCGGCGGGCACACCAACCACTCGATTTTCTGGACCAACCTCTCCCCCGCCGGCGGCGGCCAGCCCGAGGGCGAGCTCGCCGAGGCTGTCAAGGACTCCTTCGGGTCCTTCGAAAAGTTCGTCGCCCACTTCACCGCGGCGGCGACCGGAATTCAGGGATCGGGATGGGCCGTGCTCGCCTATGACTCAATCTCCGAAAAGCTCGTCGTCTTCCAGCTCTTCGACCAGCAGGCCAACGTCCCCGCGGGAACCATTCCGCTGTTCATGCTGGACATGTGGGAACACGCCTTCTACCTCGACTATCTCAACGTCAAGGCGGACTACGTCAAAGCCGTTTGGAACATCGCCAACTGGGAGAACGTCGCCGAGCGCCTCGAGGCCGCGAAGGCCCAGGCCGCCGGGCTCATCGTTCGCTGACGCGACAGCGGGGGCGGCGGGAAAGAATCGCCTTTCCCGCCGCCCCCGCATTTGCCGTACATATTTCAGAGGCGGCCAGTCAGGCCCCCTCGGTCACTTCGTGTTCTGAGGCTTTGTAATCTCAGCGTTTTGAGGAATGTAGCCGAGAATATCGACCACAGCGTACATCGCCGGCGAAGAGCCTTGGTCACCCTGCCCCTCGACGGCGGGGACGGTCATGAAAACCCGCGAACCGACTGGCAGGCCCACAAGGGAGTCGAAAACGGTTTTGTTTCCGATGGCGGCCAGCTGCGGACCCTGGTTGCGCTCGCCCCAGGTCGTTTGGAAATTCTGACCGTCGGGAGAGATCGCGGCGTAGGCGACTGTCATCGTTCCGGTCTTCCCCACGGCGGGCCCGGTGCCTCGGGCGATGACGGAAACGCTCTTCTCCGAAATGCTCGCCGAGGCGTCCTTGACCTTCAGCCCCGTGACCGGCGAGCCGATCGCACCTTGAATGGTCACAGGAAGCGTGGCGAGGTCCATCTCGGTCCTTGCGTCGGCTTGCCCGGCGGTCTCCTTGTTCGAGGTCTGATGGACCGTGATGTAGAACGTCATCACGTCGTCTTTGCCGATTCCCGCTCTAGGCTCGCCCTTTTCCCCGTAGCCGAGGTCCGGAGGAATCGACACGAGAAGTTTGACTCCGACTTTGTGGCCGGCGATGGCCTCCCCCCATCCCTTGACCACTGCGGAAAGGTCGGTGCCCATCGGAAGCCCGCGGCTGTAGGAGGAGTCGAAGGGCTTGCTTTTGCCCCACACCTGACCCACATAGTCGGCTACGATGTAGTCTTTCTTGGTGATCGTCGCCCCCGTCCCCTCTTCAAGGACGGTCACGGACAGCTTGTCGGGCGCCTTCGTCTTGGGGAAGGTGATGAGGGGGGTCTGACCCGAGGTGTTCAACGACGGCGCCTGGCTGTCTCCTTTGGGAACGGAGCTGGCGGAACCGCCCTTCTGCGAGGAGGTCGTGGGCGACTTGCTGCTTTCGCCGTCGCTGGAGGATCCGCAGGCGGAAAGCACAAGGGCGAGCGTCGCCGCGCATGCGGCGGCGATCTTTCGATGCGACATCAGCGCTCCCGTCAGTGGAAAGAGTCGCCGCATGCGCATGAACCGGCGGCATTCGGATTGTCGATCGTGAAGCCCTGACGATCGATGCTGTCGGCGAAGCCGATGGTGGCGCCGTCGAGATAGGGCTTGGACATCTTGTCGACTATGACTTCGACGCCGCCGAAATCGCGGATGGCGTCGCCCTCGAGCTCGCGCTCGTCGAAGTAAAGCTGGTACATGAGCCCAGAACATCCGCCGGGCTGAACGGCGACGCGCAGGCGCAGATCGTCACGCCCTTCCTGCTCGAGCAGGGCCTTGACTTTGGCGACGGCGTCGTCGCTGAGCACGACGTTGTGGGCCACGTCAAGCGTCTCGGACATTTTTCCTCCAATGACAATCGGATGTGTACCCATCAAGGGTAGTTCCCCCGATCGGAACATTCCAAGAGCGCGCTGAGCGGGAACTCGTGTATGCGCTGTGGGCGAACCGGAATCGGCCGTCGATCCGCGCATCGCCCGCTGTGCTTTCGCAGCCGGTCCGCGCGTCGCCCCGTTCATTCCGACGGCCTTCACCATCCCCACGTCCTGGCGACCGTGCGGATGGCCTCGCCGAGCCTGTCGCGGACCGCCGCAGCCGATTCGGGCGTTTCGGGCTCGTCGAGGAAGGAACGCTCCGGCCGCATTTCGTAGGCGCCGTTAAGCCCGAGCCCGGCGAGCTCTCCGCGGCGCAGGGAACCGCAATCGTAGACGAGGACGACGGGAAGGCCCGCTTCCTGGGCTCGGCGAATTGCGCCCGCGGCGCCCCCGGGAAGCTCGTCGTCGACTCGACCGCACACGTAGACGCACAGGTCCGCGCCCTCGGCCCACCCTTCGAGAGAGGAATGGACGACGTCGCCGACGGGAACGATCCTCCCCCCGACGGCCTCGAGGCCGAGCGCGAGGCCCCCTCCCGCACCGGAATGGGGGCCTCGGGTCGAAAGCCTTCGGCCTGCAAGATCCTTCCCGGGCGTCGCATTCGCAGCGCGAACAAGCCGATCGGCTGCCTCGCCGATGCGGCGTTCCGCGTCTTGGGCGCGGCGCCCGTCCAGCCCCTCGCGCATCCACGCGCGGGCCAGACCCAACATTCCCATGAGGCGCTGCCGTCCGCCGACGACGACGCTCAGGCAGACCGTCCCCAGAGCGGCGCGCGCATCGGCGACGAGCCCCGCGAGGTCGGCGAGGTCGGCGGCCTCGGCGACGTCGGGTTTCTCGGATGTCTTTCCCAAACCGGCGGCGCCGCCCGCTCGCCTCGATTCGCCCGCTCGCCTCGAACCGTCTTCTTGTCCCGCCCCGCGCCGCGCCTGCGCGATTGCACCTATCATGCCGACGCCGAGATCGCCGATTCCGCCCGGGACGCCGAGGGCGACGACGATCTCATCGACTCCCCGGCCGAGTGCCCACGCGATGTCCTCGCCAAGCGCCGTCGAATCCCCGCCGAAAGGCCCGGGCAGCGACTCGATCCAATCGAAGGCGATTTTCCTCTGAGAGACGCCGGCAAACCGGCGCAGCGGCCCGCCGCGTTCGACCAGCTCGTCCAACCCGAGCAGCTCGTAGACCCCCGACTCGGAATAGGCCGACGCAACGCCGTCGCTCGTCGGGCGGCAGCGAAGCGAATCCCGAGGGCGCTCGGACCGCCAGGCTTCGCGTGCGACGTCGCACACCGCCGAGGCGCGAAGCCCGGGAAGCGGGGAGGCCGCGAGCGCTATCCTCACTCGGCCGGCCCGCCGGCCCCGCCGCTTCGAGTAAGGCCGGCCTCCGCCAGGCGGTCAAGGAACAGAGCCTCGGCCACAATGGCGTTGCGCCAGTCCCCCAGGTGCAGCGATTCGTTGTGCGAGTGGGCGCGCGTGTCCGGGTCTTCAATCCCGGTGACGAGAATTTCGGCCTCGGGGAAGACCTCCTGCAGATCGGCGATGAACGGGATGGAGCCGCCGACGCCGATGTCGACGGGCTCGGTCTGCCACGCCTCGCGGAGGGCCTGCCGCGCGGCGACGGTCGCGGGAGTGTCCCCTCCCGCTTTGAAGGCCGGGCCGGACTCCTCCAGCTCCATCTCGAGCTGGGCCCCGAAGGGGGCGTTCTCACTCAGATGCGCCATGAGGGCGCGGCCCGCCTCTTCGGCGTCCTGACCCGGCGCCACCCGAAGGGAAAGGCGCGCCTTGCATTCGGGGACGAGGGTGTTCGAGGCCTTGGCGCAGCTCATGACGTCCATCCCGATGAGGGTCAGGGACGGCTGAGTCCACAGACGCGACGCGAGCGAGCCTCTCCCGGCCAGGCGCACGCCGTCGAGCACCCCGGCGTCGGCTCTGAGGTCCTCCTCGGGGTAGTCCGCGTGGGCGTCGTCGTAGGAGGCGAGCCCGGCGACGGCGACCGCGCCCTCCTCGTCATGGCAGCTCGCGACAAGGCGGCACATGGCGGTGGCGGCGTCGAAGACGGGGCCGCCGTACATGCCCGAGTGCACGGCGTGGTCGAGCATTCGCAGCGTGACGGCCACCTGTGCGATTCCGCGCAGAGACGTGGTGAGCGAGGGAACGCCCGCCTTCCAGTTGTTCGAGTCGGCGACGACGATGACGTCCGACGCCAAACGGTCCCGGTGCGTCTCCAGGAAATGGTGGAACGTGGGCGATCCGACCTCTTCCTCGCCCTCGACGAAGAGGGTGACGCCGATGCCGCCGCCCTCCCCCAGAGCCGCGAGCGCGCCGAGGTGGACCATGATTCCGGCCTTGTCGTCGGCGGTTCCGCGGCCGAACAGGCGGCCGCCGCGTTCGACGGGCTCGTACGGGTGGTCCTGGTTCCAGCCCTCCGGCGCCCCCTCCGGCTGGACGTCATGGTGCGCGTAGAGGAGGACGGTGGGCTTTCCGGGCGCCGCCTGCCTGTGGGCCAGGACCGCGGGGCGCCCTGCGAGGCCGCCCGGGGCGACGACTTCGATGACTTCTGCGTCGAGCCCCCGCAAGCGCGCCAGCTCGGCCACTCGCTCGGCGCTGCGGCGCATATCGTCGGCGTTGTCTGGGAAGTACGCGGACACCGAGGGGATTCTCACGAGGGATTCCAGCTCCGACCTCGTGGCGGGCAGATTTTCGTCTACGCGACGGGCGATTGTATCTGAAGCAGTCATTCTTCTAGGGTATCCGTTCCACCGATGCCCTGCGCTCTGCCGTTCCGCGCTCTGCTCTGTGCCGAAGCCCGGCTTTCCGGCGTCGTCCCCTCCCCTCGCTTTGCAGGTCGGGAAGAACAGACTTTACAGGCCGGGAGGGACAGAACCGCGAAACGACGATCGCGCAGACGAAGGCTGCGGGGGAAAGGCGCCGGCGGGCCGAGGCGGGAGCGCACACTCGGGGAACGGGTGTGCGCACCGGAGGAGGCGCGCGGAGCGGAAAATGGAACGTAGACTTATACGCGTCAATGACCGCGAGTAGATGGAGCCGCAGTGTTCGGCAAGAAGAAAACCGAGGCGACCCCCGAGCCTGAAGTCGAGGAGGCCGCCCCCAAACCGCGCAAGGGCTACACCCCGAAGAAGGCCACTCCCACGCCGTCGCGCAAGAAGGCGAACGCGGCCAACAGGCAGCCGATCGTCGCCAATCGCAAGGCGATGTCCAGGGAGGAGCGCAGGGAGCTCAAGCGCGAACGGTCCGAGGCGAACACCGCCCGGTGGAACAAGCAGCAGGAGGCCATGCGCACGGGCGACGAGCGGAACATGCCTCCCCAGCACGCCGGCCCGGTTCGCCGTTTCGGCCGCGACGTCATCGATTCGCGGTTCTCTCCCGGCTCGTACTTCATGCCGCTCGCTTTGCTCCTTCTTGCCGGGCTGTTCGTTCAGAGATTCGCTCCGCTCCTGTTCGTCGTGTTCACAGTCTCTGTCTACGCGATCTTCATCGTCATCGCCGTGTGGACGGGAAAGAACGTGCGCCGCGCGCGGGTGCTGGCGGAGCACAAGTTCGGCGCAGACCGCATTCCTCGGGGATTCTCCATGCAGCTGTTCAGCCGCGCCTTCTATCCCAGGCGTTGGCGCATGCCCCGCCCCCAGGTCGCGCCCGGGAACATTCCGGCGGGGGCCGGCGACGCCGACTACAAAGAGGCAAAGGCGGAGCGAAAGAAGGGCTGAGGAGCAGCCGCCCGCCGACGCGCACGTCGGCCTAGGCCGTGCGGCGGCCGCCCCGCTTGCGCGAAGAGGCTAGGCTTTAACTTGCTTGCTGGCAGTCACTTCGGCCGCCCCGCTTGCGCGAGCTGGTCTATTTGCGCGAAAAGGCTAACCGCGCGGAAGGCTATTTGCGGGCCAGAGCCCGGTTGATCCGGCCGGGCATGAGAGGCCCCTCGTACACGAAGCCAGTGAGGGCTTCGAGGAGGTCGGCGCCGGCGCTCACCATCGCTTCGGCGTCGCTCACCGTGAAGATCCCCCCGACGCCGATGACGATGTAATCCGGCCCGAGCCTCTTCCTCAAACGGGAAACGACCTCCAGGGCCCTCGCGCGAACCGGCACGCCGGACAGTCCTCCTTCGCCGTGGAAGTGGGCGACGGTCGTATTCGTCGCGACGACGCCGTCCATCTCCTCCTCGACTGCCAGGTCGGCGACGCCGTCGACGTCGGCGTCGCCGAGGTCGGGGGCGATTTTCACGAGAATCGGGACGCGGCGGCCGGCGGCGAGATCGGCGGCCTCGCGCGTGGCGCGCACGATCGGCCTGAGCGACTCGACGGCTTGAAGATCGCGCAGGCCGGGGGTGTTCGGCGAGGAGACGTTGACGACCAGATAGTCGGCGTAGGGCGCGAGCTTTCTGGCGCACACAGCGTAGTCGGCAGGGGCGTCGGCCGCTTCGACCCACTTGTTCTTGCCGATGTTGACGCCGACGACGCAGACGCGCCCGCGCCGAGTCAGCCGCAGCGTGGCGAGCCGCTCGGCGACGGCGTCGGCGCCGTCGTTGTTGAAGCCCATGCGGTTGCGGAAGGCGCGCTCCTCCGGCAGGCGCCACAGCCGCGGGCGGTCGTTGCCCGGCTGGGGCAAAGGAGTGACCGTGCCGACCTCGGTGAAGGCGAAGCCCATGGCGATCGTTCCGAGGACGGCTGTGGCATTCTTGTCCTGCCCGGCCGCCAGGCCGAGCCTGCCGGGAACGGGGCGGGCGAGCAGGCCTCGCAGGCGGTCGCCGCTCAAATGCCCGACCGTCGCCGAGCTCAGCCGGGCCAACGGCGACCGTCCAAAGGCTCCGATGAGGCGCATGGCCGTTTTGTGAGCCTGCTCAGGATCGGTTTTCGCCAGAGCGTGCTTGTAGAGAAGGCGGTAGAGCATCTCATCCTCCGTTGCGCGTGGCTATCTTCGCCGGCATCGACCACGCCAACCAGGCGAGCGCCGCCAGCGCGCCAACGGTCGGAAGATAGAAATAGGTGCTTCCTGCGTCGTACCAAGGGCTCACCCGGTCGAGAAAGTCCCCGAAAGGCGTCAAGGCCGCGAAGGGGGCGCAAAGGTTGGCCGCCCAGCAGGCGGTGGCGACCCTGCGCATTCTCCTGCCGTTGTGCACCACGCCGATGGTCCCCGCCGCCCAAGCGGCGGCGGAAAGGAGGGTCAGACTCCCGCGGGCGCCGTGCCCGCCGAGAAAATCGTCGGTCGAGGCGACGATTCCCCTCCACAGAAAAATCGCCGAACCGACGGCCAGGAGAACGAATATGACGCGCGGCCAGCCCGTGGCGGTTTGCCGCCCGTCGTGCAGTTCAACCCCGTCGGTCATTCGACGCTCCTTCCCGTCTATCATGGTGTCCATGACCCCGTTTGCCGCGATTTCGCCGAGCTCAGCCCCATCCGACGCCACCGCGGTGGTCGCCCATTCCAGGGGGAACGTCCTCTCCTCCATCCTCGACGAGGACGAACGCGACGACATTCTCGCGTCCTTTCGGGGATTGGCCGACATGTCCTTGCCCAATGCGACCCATCGAATTGTCTCCCGTTCGAAAGAGCATCGCCAAATCATCGCCGTCTCGCTGCCGCCGGATCCGTCGCCCGGCGATCTGCGCGAAGCCGCGGGCGCAGGCGTGCGGGCGGCGGGAGAGGCGCGCAGCGTCGTCGTCGATATACCGCATGCGAACGCCAAAGAGTTCGAAGCGCTCGCAGAGGGGGCCGGGCTGGGCGCCTATCGTTTCACCGCGTACAAGAGCGGGGCAGGCGCCGCGACGAAAGTGTCGGTTGTCACTGGCGTCCCAGCCGCCCCCGTCAAGCGCGTTCGCCGCATCCTCGAGGCGCAGTGCGCCGTGCGCGATCTCGTCAACACTCCGGGAGGGGACCTCGGGCCTTCGGAGTTCGTGCGCCGGATTCGATCGCTGGCCGACGACGCAGGCGGTTCGGCGATCGACGTCGAAGTGCTCGAAGAGGAAGAACTTCGAGCCAAAGGCTGCGGCGGCCTGCTCGGCGTCGGCAAAGGCTCGCAGGAGCCGCCCCGCCTCGTCAGGATGGAGTGGAACCCCGTCGGCGCCCGCGTCCACATCGCGCTGGTCGGCAAAGGCATAACTTTCGATTCGGGCGGCATGTCGCTCAAAAGCCACGAGGGCCTGGCCGACATGAAGACGGACATGGCGGGCGCCGCCTCCGCCGCGGCGGCTGTGCAGGCGTGCGCGGGGCTTCGAATTCCCGCGAGGGTCACCGCCTGGCTGTGCGTCGCGGAGAACATGCTTTCCGCCTCGGCAATCAGGGTCGGGGACGTCCTGCGCACAGCGGATGGAACCACCGTGGAGGTGACGAACACCGACGCCGAAGGCCGCCTCGTCCTCGCCGACGGCCTCGCCCTCGCCTCGCGGGAGAGTCCAGACGAGGTCATCGACGTCGCCACTCTCACCGGGGCGCAGATTCGAGCTCTTGGCACGCGGTGCGCGGGCCTCATGGGCTCTTCGAACCTCGTCTCAGACATCGCGGCCGCTGCAGAGTCCGCCGGCGAGATTCTCTGGCCCATGCCCCTGCCCGATTATCTTGAGACCTCCCTCTCATCGAACGTCGCGGACATGAAAAACACGGCCGGACCCGAAGCCGGGATGCTAGTGGCGGGCGTCTTTTTGCGTCACTTCGTCGGCGACGCCGAATGGGCCCACCTCGACATCGCCGGCCCGTCCTTCAACACGGGAGAAGGCTGGGGGTGCACTCCCTCCGGGGCGACCGGCTACGGCGTGCGCACCCTCGTGCGCCACATTGAGCGGGCCGCAAAGGCGATGGGCTCGCAAGGCGCGTAGGCCCCTTCCCGTTCGCCTGCGGCATCCCGCGGTTCCGCTGCGGGCGTAAGGCGGCCGCGTCGAGGGCTCAGCGGCCTTTAGGCCGTCAGCCGCGCCTCTTCCTTTCGTTCCACTGGCGAACGGAGTCGGGATATCCCGTTTTGACGACCTCGTAAAACGGAATTCCCAGCTCATTGGCCAGCCTCGCGCCGTCTCTGAGGCCGGGGACCTTGCGGCGCGTCCATTCGCCGTCGCGCGCGACGAGCATGAGGGCGGACGGCTCGCGCGGAGTCTCGGCCTCGTAATAGGCCTCCACGCCCTGACGCGTGGCGACGAACTCCCGGAAGTGCGCGGTCGTCGCCGAACGCGCCTGCGCCTGGCCGCGCCTCGACGAGCCGGACGTGCCCGGCGATCTCTTTCGTGAAAACAGACCCATGGATCTAAGGGTAAGCCGGAAGAGAGAGAAAGGTGGCACAATGGGAGAGTGCGAAATCAACCACTTAGGTGGATAATTGGGACATAAGTACTACGTCCAACCTAAATCAACTCGAAGGAGAGGTACGTGGCTGAGACTCTCGAATACGACGTCGTGGTGCTCGGAGCGGGAAGCGGCGGATACGCCGCGGCCATGCGAGCGGCGCAACTGGGACTCAAAGTTGCCCTTGTCGAAGGGGACAAGGTCGGCGGCACATGTCTTCATCGCGGATGCATTCCCACGAAGGCCCTCTTGCACGCCGCCGAAGTGGCCGACGAAATGCGCGAAGGCGGCTCCATCGGCGTTCGCGGAAGCTTTGAGGGCATCGACATGGATGCCCTCAACTCGTACAAGGACGGCGTCGTCCAGCGCATGTACAAGGGACTGACGGGGCTCGTGGCGTCGCGCGGCGTCGAGACGGTCAACGGGTGGGGCCGCCTCGTCGCGAACGACACCGTCGACGTCGACGGAACGCTCTACCGCGGAAAGAACGTCGTCTTGGCGTCGGGGTCCTTCTCGAAAACCCTGGGCCTGGAGATTGCGGGCCGCATCATCACCTCCGACCAGGCCCTCAACATGGACCGCGTTCCGAACTCCGCGATCATCCTGGGAGGCGGCGTCATCGGTGTGGAGTTCGCCTCGGTGTGGCGCTCTTACGGCGTCGACGTGACGATCGTCGAAGGCCTTCCGAGCCTCGTTCCCAACGAGGACCCCTCGGTCTCCAAGCAGCTGGAGCGCTCCTTCCGCAAGCGCGGCATCAAGTTCTCGACGAAGACGATGTTCGAACGCGCCGAGCAGGACGAATCCTCCGTGACGGTCCACACGCAGGACGGAAAGTCCTTCACCGCCGATTATTTGCTCGTCGCCATCGGGCGGGGCCCGGCGACGTCGGGCCTCGGCTATGAGGAGCAGGGGATCTCGATGGACCGCGGCTTCGTCCTGACGGACGAGCGGCTGCGCACGAACGTTCCCGGCGTGTACGCCGTGGGCGACATCGTTCCGGGGCTGCAACTGGCCCACCGCGGCTTCCTTCAGGGGATCTTCGTCGCGGAGGAGATCGCCGGACTGAACCCCAGGGCCATCGACGAAAACCTCATTCCCAGAGTCACCTTCTCGAACCCCGAGATCGCGTCCGTGGGCCTCAACCAGAACAAAGCCGAGGAAAAGTACGGCAAGGACAACGTCGAGGCAGTCGAATTCAACCTCGCGGGCAACGGCAAGTCGCAGATGCTCGGCACGCAGGGCTTCGTCAAGGTCGTGCGGGTCAAGGACGGGCCCATAGTCGGCTTCCACGCGATCGGCGCCCGCATGGGCGAGCAGGTCGGAGAAGGTCAGCTGCTCGTCTCCTGGGAGGCTCAGCCTGAGGACTTCGACGGTCTCATTCACGCCCATCCAACTCAAAACGAGTCGATCGGCGAGGCGATCCTCGCCCTCGCCGGCAAGCCTTTGCACACTCACAACTAAGAAGTAGGGAATCATGTCTGAACCGATTAAGATGCCCGCGCTGGGCGAGTCTGTCTCCAGCGGCACCGTCACCACGTGGCTCAAGCAGGTCGGCGAGGCGGTCGAGGTGGACGAAGCCGTCCTCGAAGTCTCCACCGACAAGGTCGACACCGAGGTCCCGGCCCCCGCCTCCGGGGTGCTCGAGCAGATCCTCGTGGGCGAAGACGAAGAGGTCGACGTCGGCACGGTCCTCGGCTACATCGGCGACGGCTCGGGCGGCGCTGCGCCCACGGAGACGGCTCCGGTTGAAACGCCCGCCCCCGCAGCCCCGGCTCCCGAGCCCCAGGCTCCGGTCGAACCGGCGGCAGGCGGCGACGCGGCTCCGCCGTCCTCGTCCGGCGCCCCCGCCGCAGGCGTCGAAGTCCGCATGCCTGCACTCGGCGAGTCCGTCGCCGAAGGCACTGTCACCACTTGGCTCAAGCAGGTCGGCGAGGCAGTCGAAGCCGACGAACCGCTTCTGGAAGTCTCCACCGACAAGGTCGACACCGAGGTCCCCGCACCGGCTTCCGGCGTGCTTCTCTCCATCGCCGTGGGCGAGGACGAGACCGTCGCAGTGGGAACCGTCCTCGCCCTGATCGGCGACGCCTCCGCGGCGCCGGCCGCCGCTCCCGCGCAGCCGGCCCCAGCCGTCGCGGCGCCGACTCCCCCGCCCGCGCCTCAAACGCCTCCTGCTGCGGCCGCGCCTGCCAAGCCCGTCCAGCCCGCAGCTCCGGCGTCGAACACGCCGGGCGCCGCCGATTCCCCTGCCAAGCGCGCGGCCTCGCCGAAGCACGCCGCTTCGGCCGTCGCAGCCGCCGGAGAGGTCTCGGGCTACGTCACGCCCATCGTCCGGAAGTATGCCAAGGAAAAGGGAATCGACCTCGCCGAGGTCACGGGCACCGGCGTCGGCGGACGCATCAGGAGGCAGGACATCGACGCCCTCGTTGAGGCGAAGAGACAGGCTGAGGAGGCTCAAAGGCAGGCCGCAGCCGCGAAGGCCCCGGCTTCCGCGGCGCCCTCGAGCAAGCCTTCGGCCGAGGCAGAGCAGCTGCGCGGCACCACCCAGAAGATGAGCCGCCTACGCCAAGTCATCTCCGAGCGCATGGTCGACTCCCTCAAGGTCTCCGCCCAGCTGACCACGGTCATCGAAGCGGACGTCACCCGCATCGTCGCCCTCCGCGGCGCGAAGAAGGAGGAGTTCCAGGCAAAGACGGGGGCGAAGCTGACGTTCCTTCCCTTCTTCGTCAAGGCCGCCGTCGACGCGCTCAAGTCGCACCCGAAGATCAATGCGTCGATCGAGGGCAAAGAGGTGCACTACTGGGACCACGAGCACATCGGCATCGCCGTCGACGCCCCCAAGGGCCTCATGGTTCCGGTCATCAGAAACGCAGGCGACCTCAACATCACGGGCATCGCCAAGTCGATTGCCGACCTTGCCTCCCGCACCCGCGGCGGGAAGATCGGGCCAGACGAGCTTTCCGGCTCCACCTTCACGATCACCAACACGGGTTCGGCCGGCGCGCTGTTCGACACCCCGATCATCAACCAGCCCGAGGTGGCGATCCTCGGCGTCGGCACGATCGTCAAGCGCCCCGCGGCGATCAAGGACGCGGACGGCAACGAGGCGATCGGCATTCGCTCCTTCGTCTACCTTGCGCTGAGCTACGACCATCGCCTGGTCGACGGCGCCGACGCCGGACGTTACCTCTCCGACTTGAAGAAGCGACTCGAGTCGGGCGATTTTGAGGGCGATCTGGGAATCTGAGTTTCCCCTCGGTTTCGGATCCGAGCTCGAACGAGCCGATCCCGCCGCGGACCGGTCGATTTTACCCGCAGGGCGCCACGAACCGAAAGGCTCGGCACGCCCTGCGGGCTTTCGCATGTCTGCGCGGCGATCCGCCCTTCGCAAGGGCAGCCGCAGCCGAGCACTCTGCAACGTCGCGCAAACGCAAAGGCCTGTCCACGGCTTTCCAAAGCGAACATCAAGGATTGCGCGGCCCCGCCGACCACCCGTCCGTCGTCGTGAACTCCTCCTGAACCGTTTTCACCCTCCACGTGCGCGCATCGACCGCCTCTACGCCCAGCAGCTTGGGCCGCAGCGTCGCAACTTCGCCGCCGTGACGTCGAAACACCGCCCGGTCGCAGCGTCAAGCGGAGTCCTCCGCCGAATGACAACGCCAACGCTCGCTTCATAAGCCCATGAGAGCACAAACGCGAGAGCACACGCGCCGTTCCCACAGACCCCCGCGAGAGCACGCGCCGTTGCCCACAGACCCCATCACATTGGCCCGCGCGGCAGTATCCACTAGAATCTGGGTGTTCGGAGGAAGGACTGACATGGCCAAGGACAAGAACGGCAAAAAGCCCAAAAAGCAACGCTGGTACAAGGTCATCGGCGAGGCATACAAGATCACCAAACGCTCCTACCCGTGGGTGGGCTGGGCGCTCCTCGGCGCCGCCGCCCTGGGATTGCTCGTCGGCATCGTCCTCACAATCGTCCTAGGCGGCTTCTTCTGGATCGTCTTCGGCGTCATGCTCGCCTTCATCCTGCCGATGATCACCCTCGTGCGGCTCGTGCGGCGGGCGAGCTACGGCCAAATCGACGGAATGCCGGGAGCCGTCTCCGCGGTGCTCGACAACATCGGGCGCGGCTGGAACGTCACCACGGAACCCGTCCGATTCAACGCCCGCACCCAAGACCTCCTCTTCAGGGCGGTCGGCCGAGCCGGAATTGTCCTCGTCACCGAAGGCCCCACGCAGCGCGTGCGCAACCTCGTCGCCGAGGAGAAGCGCGCCCTCAAGCGCGTCGCCCCCAACACTCCCATTCACGTCATCAACGTCGGCAACGACGACGATCAGACAAAACTCATGGCTCTGGAGAAGGAGATGCGCAAGTTCCCCAAGGCCATCACCAGCCAGGAAGTCGCTGCGCTCTCCAACCGCCTGGACGCCCTGAACTCAAAGGCCCTTCCCATCCCGAAGGGCATCGACCCCGCCAAGGCCCGCGCCAACCGCCGCGCTCTGCGAGGAAACTGACACGGGCCGACTCGCCTCGCGAAGCAGACGTCCCGACAAGTCGAGCCAACCGTGGATCGCGCAAGAAACAGACGGCCAAACGCCAAGCATGGTCGATCACACCCCTGGAACACATGCAGCGAAGCTCCAGACAGCCGGGTAACATGCAAGTGTTCGAGGCATTCCGCCCGCGTGTGCGACGTCGGCGGACTCCCCATCGCCTCACAGACGAAGAGCATTAAGGAGTGACCGTGTTCTCAACCGCGGAAGAAGCCATCGCCTACACTCGAGAGGAAGGAGTCAAGTTCATCGACGTCAGGTTCTGCGACCTGCCCGGCGTCATGCAGCACTTCTCCATTCCCGTGGACGCCTTCAAAGACGACGTCTTCACCGAGGGCCTCATGTTCGACGGTTCGTCGATCCGAGGATTCCAGGCCATCCACGAGTCGGACATGAAGCTCGTTCCCGATGTGACATCGGCATACGTCGATCCGTTCCGCATCGAAAAGACCCTGGTCATGAATTTTTCCATCGTCGACCCTTTCACGGGCGAGCCTTATCCCCGCGATCCGCGGAACATCGCCCGCCGCGCCGAGGAGTATCTGCACTCGACGGGCATCGCAGACACGGTTTACTTCGGCGCCGAGGCGGAGTTTTACGTCTTCGACGACATCCGCTTCGACTCACAGGTCAATTCCTCCTTTTACGCCATCGACTCCGAGGCCGGATGGTGGAACACCGGCCGGGACGAAGCGGGGGCCAACCTCGGATACAAGACGCGGCTCAAAGGAGGCTACTTCCCCGTTTCACCGAACGATCACTTCTGCGATTTGCGAGACGCGATGTCGGTTCGCCTCGCCGACGTCGGCCTGGAAGTCGAACGCGCGCACCACGAAGTCGGCACCGGCGGACAGCAAGAGATCAACTACACCTTCAGCACGCTTCTCGCCGCAGCCGACGACCTCATGAAGTTCAAGTACATCATCAAGAACACGGCATTCGAACACGGCAAATCGGCGACTTTCATGCCCAAGCCCCTTTTCGGCGACAACGGCTCCGGCATGCACTGCCATCAGTCACTGTGGAAGAACGGCGTTCCGCTTTTCGCGGACGAGAGGGGCTACGGAGGTCTTTCGGACATGGCGCGTTGGTACATCGGGGGACTCCTCGAGCACGCCCCTTCGCTCCTCGCCTTCACAAATCCTTCGATCAACTCTTTCCACAGGCTCGTTCCCGGCTTTGAGGCGCCGGTGAACCTCGTCTACTCGGCCCGCAACCGCTCGGCCTGCATCCGCATCCCCGTCACAGGCTCGTCCGCAAAGGCAAAAAGGGTCGAGTATCGGGTGCCGGACCCCTCCGCCAATCCCTACCTCGCTTTTGCCGCGCAGCTCATGGCGGGCCTCGACGGCATCAAGAATCGCACGGAGCCGGCCGAGCCGATCGACAAGGACCTTTACGAGCTCCCGCCCGAGGAACACGCACTGATCGACCAGCTGCCGGAGTCTTTCGAGGACGCGCTTCGCGCGCTCGAGGCGGACCACGACTATCTCCTCGAGGGCGACGTCTTCACCGAGGACCTCATCCGCACGTGGATCGACTACAAGACCGCCAACGAGATATCTCCTGTGCGCCAGCGCCCCCACCCTTACGAATTCGCTCTCTACTACGACATCTAGAAGCGCAGCGCCCCGCTCGGCGGTCGGCTTAGATGCCGGGCTCGGCGGACGGCGAGACGTTCGAGCGGCAACTCGGCAACGGAGCGGCGCCGCGTGCCCGGCCCGGCGGGCGGCGGAGAGCTGATCGGCTTTATTCGCGGCGTCGTCCGTTTGGCCAGGCCCTGCGGGGCGGGCCGACGTCGTCGCGGCCTCATCCGTCCAGACTTCCAGGCAGAGGGCTGGATCCGGCGCTGTTCGTCGAACGATTGCGCTCGTAAACGATATCGTGGTCGTAAACGACATCGTGCTCGTAAATGACCAGGCGCCCCGTTTCCAATGGCGCCCTCCAGGGACAAGCCTGACGTCGCGGCCCGAAAAGGCATCCGGGCTCCATGAAAGCCCCTCCTCGAGCCAAGAAAAGTACCCGGATCGCATGAGAAGCGGCCTGCGATCAATGAAAAACACCCAAAATCCATAAAAGCTTCCCATAAAACGCCAGGGCTCTCCGTCCTGCCGCCTCCCACCGGACTCCGCCGCTGCCTTATAACGTCCGCCACACTTCTTGCATAACTATTAGTGTTAATTTATAGTTATTTATTGATAGGTCAAAACACGCAAGCCCTGAAGTCTGGAGTGTCCATGCTGAGAAAGACCCGCGTCGTCGCCGTCGCGTGCGCGTGCATGCTTGCACTTGCGTCTTGCGGTTCGGCCGACGACGCCGTCCGTGACTACAACCAGTCCGACATAGCGGTTTTCGACGCCTCATCAGTGCGCGCCGACCCCAAGATCGCCGCAATGGTTCCTCGGGCCGCAAAAGCCGATGGGAAGCTGACGATCGGGTCGAACCTCTATTACGCCCCCGCGGATTTCAAGCAGGGGGAGACGCCGGTCGGCTACGAAATGGACGTCATGAGAGCCGTCGCCGCGCGCATGGGGCTTGACTTGGAGATCCAAGAGTCCAGTTTCGATTCGATTCTCCCCCGAATTCCCAAACGTTACGAAGCAGGAGCCTCGGCCTTCACGATCACCAACGAGCGAACTGCGAACTTCAACATGATCCAGTACTACGAGGTGGGCACCTCTTGGGCGGTGGCGGCCGGCAACCCCTCGAAGTTCACGCCCGGGTCGATATGCGGGCGGACGATCGGCGTCCAAACGGGCACTCTCCAAGACGAGACCGTCGCCAAAACAGCGAAGAAATGCCATAAACAACCGACGATACAGCGATATGACGCCCAAGAGAACGTCACCCTGGCGCTGAGCGGAGGGAAAATCGAAGCCATGACCGCCGACTCCTCGGTGATCAACTACGCCATCCACAGAGCCAAGGGCGCATTGGAAGCCGCCGGGCCGATCATGGAGAAGGCGCCGCAAGGAATCGTCGTCTCAAAAGACGACCCCGCTCTGACGGCAGCCATTCAAGCGTCCCTGCAGTCCCTCATGGACGACGGAACGCTCAAGAAGATCTTCAAGTCCTGGAACATCGACGAGAACATCGCCTCCAAGGCGCTCCTCAATCCGAAGGTGTGACATGAATTCGAACACTGCAAACAAGCCTGCCGAGCAGAACGGCAACGAGCAAAAAGGCAAGGCTCCAGAGGCGAAACAAACCAAGGGAATCAAACCACTTGGATCCGCCCGCCCCGCCAAAGAAGCGGAATCCGCTGCCCAACAGGCTAAAAAGGGCGGTCCGCAGACCGAAGAGCAGCCTCAGCTCATCCGCGCAATCCCCGTTCCGCACTACGGCCGGTGGCTGGCTGCCGCCATCCTCGCCCTCCTGGCCGCGATGGGCATTCACAGCGTCGCCACGAACAAGAACTTCCACTGGGAGCTCATATGGAAGACGCTCTTCACGGTGGAGATCTTTCGGGCAATCGGCTGGACGCTCATTCTGACGGTTGCAGCCATGGCCATCGGCATCGTCCTGGCGATCCTGATGGCGATTATGCGGCGCTCGGACAACCCGATCATGCGGGCGGTCGCCACATTTTACATTTGGTTCTTCCGCGGGACGCCGGTCTACACGCAGTTAATCTTCTGGGGGCTCATAGGCGTTCTCTACCCTCGCCTGAGCCTTGGCGTGCCCTTCGGCGAGGAGTTCTTCAGCTTCCGCACCTACGACCTGTTCACGGCAGCGGTTTCGGCGATCGTCGGGCTGGGCCTGAATGAAGGCGCGTATCTTTCCGAGATCATCAGATCGGGCCTCAACTCCGTCGACAAAGGCCAAGAAGAGGCCGCTCAGGCACTGGGAATGAGCCCCCGGCAGATTCTCTATCGGATCATCATCCCCCAGGCTATGCGAGTCATCGTTCCACCCACCGGCAACGAAACGATCTCGATGCTCAAGACGACCTCCCTCGTCACCGCCGTTCCCTTCACCTTCGAGCTGACGAAAGTGGCGACGGACTACGGCTCGCAGACGCTCCTGCCGATTCCATTCCTCGTCGTCGCCGCGATCTGGTACCTAGTCATCACGTCAGTGCTCATGATCGGCCAGGCACGCCTGGAGGCATACTACGGAAAGGGATCGACGAATTCGACGTCGCGCACATCCCGGCGGCGCAAGCGCAAGCGGAACGAGTCTAGGCAAGAGGCGATCAACGCCGCCCACACGACGCCGGGCGGCAACTCGGGCCAATGGACACCCTAGGAGAAACACATGGCAATGGTTGAGATACAAGACGTCCACAAATTCTTCGGCGAGCTGCACGTCCTCAAGGGAGTGTCGCTCGAAGTCGAGGCGGGCGAGGTTTGCACGATCCTCGGACCGTCCGGTTCGGGGAAGTCGACGCTATTGCGATGCGTCAACGTTCTGGAGGAGATTCAGGCGGGCTCGATACACGTGGACGGCATGCTCATGGGGTACGGCCAGGATGCCGAAGGGCGCCTGTACGAGCTGCGTCCCAAGGAACTCGCGGCCCAACGCGCGCCGATCGGCATGGTCTTCCAGAGATTCAATCTCTTTCCGCATATGACGGCGCTCGAGAACGTCGTCGAAGCGCCGATCAAGGTCAAGGGGGCGAACAAGAGCAAAGCCAAAGCCAAGGCGAGCGAGCTCCTCGAGCGGGTGGGGCTGGCGGAGAGGGCCGACCATTATCCGGCCCAGCTTTCAGGCGGACAGGCGCAGCGGGTCGCCATCGCCCGCGCTCTGGCGATGGAACCGGACCTCATGCTTTTCGACGAGCCCACATCCGCGCTGGACCCGGAGCTGGTCGGCGAGGTTCTCGCCGTCATGCAGGATTTGGCTGCTTCGGGTATGACGATGCTGGTCGTGACCCACGAGATGGGCTTCGCCCGCGAAGTGTCCGACACCGTCGTCTTCATGGACCAGGGAAGCATCGTCGAGAGCGGCTCCCCGGAGGACGTCCTCGTCAACCCAAGCAACCAGCGCACCCGCGACTTCCTTGACAAGGTCCTGAGCCACGACTCGTGAGGCACGCCATGGCCGAGGACCCTCAAGGCCGAACGGCAAGCAGTCGCAGACGGCCGCACTCTACAGCGCGCCGCCCGGGTTTCCTGAACGCGGCGTCAACGGCCGCATGTCGCCGACGTGCTTCGAAAACGCCCGAGCGCCCGCTCAGCGGCTCTCGCCCGGCGGGACCCCGTTCCATGAGACAACCCGGTAACCGCTGGCGAGGTCTCCTTCGATCACGCACATCTGCCCGTTCTTCAACACCTGCAAAGGGGCCACGTCGAGGTTCAAAGCCCGTTCGACGGCGCGGCTGTCGATGCCCGACGCTCTCATGCACGTCCAAAAGCCGATAGCCGCCCCGTGGCTGACGGCGGCCGCAGTGTGTGCTCCGCTAGCCTCTATCGAGCCGATCGCCGCGTCGTACCGTTCGAGCACGTCCGCTCCGGTGACGCCGCCTCCCATCCGCTCCTCGAGCCGGCCGGAAAGCCACTGTTGAACCGTTCCGAGGTAGCCGCGATAGGTGGATTCGTCGCTTCCGCCCTCCCAGGATCCCGCTTCGATCTCCCGCAGGCCGTCCAGTTCCACCGGATCGATGCCGCGCGAGAGGGCAAGAGGCTCGGCCGTCTCCCCCGTGCGGCGCAGCGACGAGACGTAAATGGCGTCCAAATGCACGCCGTCGAAGGCTCCGACGAGGCCCGCTGCCTGTTCGCGGCCCAGGTCGCTCAGGTGCGCGCCGGGAGGGTTCGAATCGAGAATGCGGCGGACGTTGTTCGTCGTCTGGCCGTGCCTTATGAGATAGATTCGCATGATTGTCTTTCGTTTCAGGTCTCCATGCCGAAGAATACCTTTTCGACGTCGGCTCGGGCGCGCCGGGCCGAACGCATGTACTCTTCCTCGATGTCGTGTTTTACGGCGACGTCGCGCCCCAGGATCGTCGCGGCGGTCGCGAGGTCTCGAATCTCATGCGAAAGGACGTCGATTCTGCTGCCCGAGGCCCTGCCGGACGCCAGGACGTTGATGTCGCGAAGCGCAGAGGCGAGCTCCCACGATCGAACGAGCCGCCGCTCCTCGTCGCCGGATAAGAGACCCGCCGCGGCGGCGGCGCGAAGCGCCTCGAGCGTTGAGACCGTCCGCAGCGCCGGGTGGTTCCACGCGTGGCACAGTTGGAGAAGCTGGGCGGTCCATTCGACGTCGGCCAATCCCCCGCGCCCGAGCTTGAGATGGCGGTTCGGCGAAACCCCGCTCGGAATCCGCTCGGTCTCCACCCTGGCCTTCATCCTTCGCACCTCGCGGATCTGCTCCTGGCTCAGGCCGCCCTCGGGGTAGCGGAAGGCGTCGATCGTCTCGATGAAACGCCGACCGGTCGCCTCGTCCCCCGCGCACGGACGCGCCCGCAGAAGGGCCTGAAGCTCCCAGGTGTGCGCCCAGCGCCGGAGATATTCGGCGTAGGAGTCCAGGCTGCGGGCCAGCGGGCCGCGGCGCCCCTCTGGCCGCAAATCGGAATCGACCCGAAGGGGAGGCTCGCTGTCGACGTCGCCCGCGAGCTTCATCGTCTGGGAGGCCACCTCCTCGGCGAGCCTCGCGGCCGCGGCAGGATCCGCGCCGTCGTGGGGTTCGTGCACGAAAACGACGTCGGCGTCGGAGGCGTACCCCATTTCCCTGCCGCCGGCCCTCCCCATGGCGACGACGACGTAGGAGCTGAGCGGGCCATCCAACCCGAGCTTCTCGCAGGCGGCGGGAACCGCCCCTCGCAGAGCCGCCTCGACGGCGATGTCCGCCGCGCTCGAAATGGCGGCCCGCGAGGAGACGGGATCGACCATCCTGAGCACCTGGCCCATGGCCGTGCGCAGCAGCTCGCGCCGCCTGAGGTAACGGCCCGCCCGGGCGATCTCCTTGGGATCCGACCGGCGCGAAATCATGGAAGCCAGCTCACCTTCAAGTTCCTCGCGCCCGCGGGGGGCGAGCCCTCCGTCGTCGAGGAGCCACGACACCGATTCGGCGATGTTCGGCAGCTCTCGGGCGACGTAGCGCGACGTCGACAGAAGGATGCATAGCCTCTCGGCCGCCGCCCCGCCATCGCGCAGCGACCGAAGGAACCAGGATGTGCGGCCCATGCGCTCGGAGAGCACGCGAAAAGCGAGAAGTCCCGCGTCGGGGTCGGGCCCCTGCGCGAACCAGCCGAGCATGACGGGCAGAAGCTGGCGCTGGATGGCGGCCCCGCGCGATATTCCGTCGGTGAGCGCGCCGATGTGCCGCAGCGCAGCGGCGGCGTCACGATATCCGATGGCCTCCAGACGGGCCTTGGCCGGACCTTCGGCGAGGGCGATGTCGTCCGGCGAGAGGCGGGCGGCCTCCGGAAGCAGTGGGCGATAGTAGATCTCCCGATGGAGGGAGCGGACTTCGCGCCGCGTCGAATGCCACAGGCGTTCCAGGTCCTCGGCTCCGGAAACGCCGGGCAGGCCCATGGCTCTGGCGAGCGCGCGCAGATCGTCCGGGCCCGTCGGCAGAAGATGGGTGCGCCGCAGGCGCCTGAGCTGCACCCGGTGCTCGAGCACGCGCAGGGTTCTGTAGTCGCGGTCGAGCTTTTCCGCGTCGGCGCGCGAAACGTACGAGCCGTCGCGCAGGCGGCGAAGGCCCTCGACGGTCTCCCGCACCCTCAGGGAACGGTCGGTCCGGCCGTGGACGAGTTGGAGGAGCTGAACCGTGAACTCCACGTCGCGAAGCCCGCCCTTGCCCAATTTGAGCTGGCGATTCGCGTCCCGGGCGGGGACGTGGTTTTCCACCCTGCGGCGCATCGCCCTCGAATCCTCGACGAAGTTCTCGTGGCCGGCCGCCTCCCAGACCATCGGCCACAGCGCGGCCATGTACTCTTCGCCGAGTTCGACGTCGCCGGCAATCGGCCTAGCCTTGAGCAGCGCCTGGAATTCCCAGCCTTTGGCCCACCTCTTGTAGTAGGCGACGTGCGATTCCAAGGTTCGAACGAGCGGCCCGTCCTTGCCTTCGGGCCGCAGATTGGCGTCAAGGACCCACAGCCCCGGCTCCGCTGCGGGCGCCGAGACAATCCGGGCCGTCAGGCAGGCGAGCTTCGAGGCGACCTCCAGTGCGTCCTCCACCGCCTCTTCGGTCCGTTCTGTGCGATTGCCGCCTCCGCCCTCGCTGGCGCCGTCTGGAAGTCCGGCGTCCGCCGCGGGCCGCGCCACGTAGACGACGTCGACGTCGGATATGTAATTGACCTCGCTCGCCCCGGTCTTCCCCATGGCGACGACCGTCAGATCGACGTTCTCGGCCCCGGGCGTCTCGGCGCGGGCGATCGCGAGCGCGGCCTCCAGCGCTCCGGCGACGACGGCGGAGATCGCAGCCGACACCTCCGGCATGGCCTCCAGAGTGTCGGAGCAGGTCAGATCGCACCCCGCAATCGCGAGGATTCGACCGTAGTACCAGCGGCGCAGAGCGTTGACCGGCTCGGCTCCCGCCTTGTCGGCGACGGGGCGTCGGCCTCGGTCCGCTCCGACGGCGGCGAGTGCGCCGCGCTTTTCCGCTTCCTCGGTGAAGTCCCCTAGGGAGACTGCCGCGTCGAGCCCCGCAAACGACTCGGCGCCGGGGTGGGCCACGAGGAAGTCCCCCAGCGCCTTCGACAGGCCGAGGACGGCCAAGAGCCGAGGGCGCGAAGGCCTGGCGAGGAGGCTGCTCAACGCCTGCTTGTCGGAACACGCCTCGGCCAGGCGCGTGAGCAGGAGGAGGCACTGGTCCGGGCTGGCGGCCTGGGCGAAGGCTTCGACTGGCGGCGGATCGATTCCGTGCTGCGCGCACTCTTCGAGGAGCCGTCCGGCCTTGGAGGGGTCGGCGAAGCCCGCTTTGCGCAGGCGCGAGGAGACGGATTGTTCGCGCATGGCGGTCAACAGGTCGGAAGGAAGCGCGTGCGTTCGAACGGCGTGACTTGGCGGTGGTAGACGTTCCACTCGTGCCGCTTGTCGCGCAAGAAGTAGTCGAAGCAGTCCTCGCCCAGGGTCTCGGCCACCAGCTCGGAGGCCTTCATGAGGTCGACGGCCTCCCCCAGGGAGCTCGGGAGTCCCTCGATGCCCGAAATTTCGCGCTCAAGGTCGGACATGAAGGCGACGTCGGTCTCGGTCGGCACGGGAAGCTCGTAGTCTCTTTCAATTCCGCGCAGACCGGCGCGCAGGACGACGGCGAAGGCGAGGTAGGGATTCGCGGCTGAGTCGAGGGCGCGGTATTCGACTCTGGTCGATTGGGGCTTGTTCGGGCTGTGCGCCGGCACTCGCACGAGCGCCGAGCGGCTGTAGGGCCCCCAATAGACGTAGGAGGGGGCTTCGTCGCCGCTGTAGAGACGCTTGTAGGAGTTGACGTACTGATTCGTCACGGCCGTGATCTCGCGGGCGTGACGCAGGAGGCCGGCGACGAACTTTTGACCGGTTCGCGACAGGCCTCCCGGGCCCGTCGCGTCATGAAACGCAGGCCTGTCCCCCTCGAAGAGCGAGAAGTGGGTGTGCATTCCGTTGCCCGGGGAGTTGACGAGCGGCTTGGGCATAAAGGAGGCGTGGACTCCCTGTTCGATGGCGATCTGCTCGACGACGGTTTTGAGGGTCATGACGTTGTCGGCCATTCTCAGGGCGTCGGTGGAGCGCAGGTCGATCTCGTTCTGCCCGGGCCCGGCTTCATGATGGGAGAATTCGACCGAGATGCCCATGTCTTCGAGGGTGAGAATCGCGTCGCGTCTGAAGTTCTGCGCGAGTGAGCGCGTCACGTGGTCGAAATAGGAGGAATTGTCGATCGGAACGGGCTCTTTGTTCGGATCGTTCTCGGGATGGAAAAGGTAAAACTCGACCTCGGGGTGGACAAAGCACGAAAAGCCCATGTCCGTGGCCTTGTCGAGCGTGCGCCTGAGGATCGACCGCGGGTCGGAGCGCACGGGTTCGTTGTCGCGCGTGAGCACGTCGCAGAACATTCGAGCCACCGGAACGTCTTCGCCGCGCCACGGAAGGATCGAAAACGTCTCGGCGTCGGGCCGCACAGTCATGTCGTCCTCGTAGACGCGAGTCATACCCTGTATGGACGAACCGTCGAAGCCGATGCCCTCTTCAAAGGCCTCTTCAAGTTCCGCCGGGGCGATCGCGACCGATTTCAGCTGCCCGACGACGTCGGTGAACCACAGGCGCACGAAGCGCACGCCTTTGTCCTCGATCGTCCGCAGGACGTACTCTTGCTGTCGCTCCATGACGCTCCTTCGCTAGGCTCCCATTGTGCCACCCTTCGGGGCGGAGCTCACCCTCCCGGGCGGGCTTTGTCTTCGGGCCACGACGAGGGCGTGCCCTTCCAGCCCGCGCGCAGAGGCGGCAGAGGGTCGGAGGAGTCGTCGGAGCTGTCTTCGGCGTGGATCCTCGCGCGAAGATGCCTGATCACATCGGCGACGTCGCTCCAGGCGGCCAGGTTCCGTTCGGTCGAAGTGAGCCACGGGGCCATTTCCTCGACCGCCCCCTTTTCCGTGAGGCCGTCGAGGGACCTCGCCCATTCGTCGACGCAGTCGAGGGCGACCGCCCACCCCGCGTACCTGCTGAGGCGGCGAGGGTCGGCGTTCTGTGAGCCTTCGACGAGGAAGCGGCGGAATCCGAGCGCCTGGTCGTGGGCGACGCTGCCGTCGGCGGAACGGCCCTCCGTCCCGGCGAAAGTGGCCGCCCCCGCGAGGGCGGCGATGCCGAAGACGATCATCCAGAAATGGCTGACGTAGCCTGCAAACCATCCGATCGCAGCGACGACCCACGCAACGGCGCCGCCTACCAGCATGAGCGCGCCCGCGCTGACCACGGCCTCGTGCCAGCGGTCGAACCACTCGTGGTCTTCGACGGCCCGCCGGAAGACGAAAGCCCCCAAACGCTGCGAGATCGAGCGTCGAAGCCCCGAAGCCCGAGCCGTAGGCGCGCCGAGCTTGGCCACTCCGGTGCCGAGCAGCTGCGACCTGAAGTAGCGGGCGTCGAACGGTCTGGCGGAAACGAAGGCCGAGGCCTCCGCGGCCCCCGGCGTCTGGAATAGGTTGAGCAGTTCCCTTTCGACCTCGTCGCACTCCGGCCCCGGCCTCTTCCGGACGACGACGACTATGGTGCTGCGGGGAATGGCCAGCTCCTGATACTCGACGATGTAGAGGTATCCCCGCGCGGCCAAGTCGACGATCGTCGCAAGGGTCATGTCGGAGGGCCCGCAGTCGAGTGCGACGAATCCCGCCTCCGCCGGCGTCATCGACGGGGGCTCGGCAACGACCGGAGGGGTTCCGTCTCGGTACCTGCCGATTCGGGATCGCTTCCCGGGTTTGGGGGACATCCCCCGTTCGACGTCCTTGTACTGACGATTCGGCCAGAAGGCCGCCACGAAAACGACCGTCGAGAGCACAAGGATGACGATGCCCGCGAGGAACTCCCCGCCGCTGATGCCTGCGTAATACATAAGAGATGCCAGAGCTCCTCCTTCCGCCCACTATCTTACGCAACCGTTGGACGCGTCGTCGCCCACTCAACGATAACGGGTATTCCTATCCATTTGGCGTTGGCCCTCGGCGCATGTCTCGCCTCGGGCTGCGACGCGGGGGCAGCATGCCTCCCCCGCGTGCGAACGAAGTCTCCCCGCGGGCGCGTCGCCGTTTTCGGCCGTACAATGGGGCGCAAACGTTAGGAGCGCAATGAGCGAGAACACAGTCAAGCGAGTCCGCGTCCAGCACCTTCGCCGGATGAAGGAACAGCGCGAGCCCATCACAATGTTGACCTGCTACGACGCCGTCACGGCGAGGATCTTCGACGCCGCCGGAATCGACGTCCTTCTCGTCGGCGATTCCTACGGCAACACCTACCTCGGTTACGAATCCACCGTTTCCGTCAGCTTGGAGGAGATGGAAGTCGCCACCGCCGCCGCCGCCCGCGGAGCCAAGAGAGCCTTCATCGTGGCCGACCTTCCCTTCGGATCCTACGAGGAATCGTCCGAGCGAGCGGTCGCCAGCGCAGTCCGCCTGATCAAAGCCGGCGCCCACGCGGTCAAACTCGAAGGGGGGATCCGGCAGGCCTCCGCCATCAAAGCGATCGTCGAGGCCGGGATCCTCGTCGTCGGCCACATCGGATTCACCCCGCAATCGGAGAACAGGCTCGGCGGCCCTCGGGTTCAGGGCCGAGGAGAGCAAAAGGAGGCCGTCATCGAGGACGCCGTCGCAGTCCAAGAGGCCGGGGCCTCCGCCGTCGTCCTGGAGATGGTTCCGGCCGACGTAGCCAAGAAAGTGACGAGGATTCTCCGCATTCCGACGATCGGGATCGGTGCGGGGGCGGCGACCGACGGGCAGGTGCTCGTCTGGACGGACATGGCCGGGATGACCGATTGGAGCCCCAGGTTTTCCAAGCGATTCGGCGACGTGGGAGGCGCCTTGGCCTTAGCGGCCGCCGGTTTCCGCGACGCGGTCAAGGGAAGGGGCTTCCCGACGGAGGAGAACAGCTTCTAAGGTCCGAACGGCGCCTTGGGCCATGAGCGGCTTCCGCCCCCGGGACGCCGTCTAAACCCTGGGAGGCTTCGAGGCTCGAGCCGGGAAAGCGGACATTCGCCTCAGCGCAGCCGCTTTACATGGCTATGCTTGTACCATGCTTGCTGAACGCGCTCCATTGGGCACCCTCGTTCCCGGCGCCGTCTCCGCGCCGAGAGTCGTTCCCCCCGCCATCGAACGCCCTGAGTACATGTTCCACCCCGGCCCGGAGGCCGTCACCGCCTCCGACGTCAAAGACGCCGAGACGATCGAACGAATACGCACGGCCGGCCGGATCGCGGCAGACGCCCTCTACGAGGCGGGCAAGGCCGTCGCGCCCGGGGTGACGACCGACGAGCTCGACCGCATCGCCCACGAGTACATGTGCGACCACGGCGCCTACCCTTCGTGCCTTGGATACATGGGCTTTCCGAAATCGATCTGCACGTCGGTCAACGAGGTCATATGCCACGGGATCCCAGACTCGACCGTGCTCAAGGACGGCGACATCGTCAATCTGGACGTGACTGCCTACATCGGCGGGGTCCATGGAGACACGAACGCCATGTTCGCCGTCGGCGAGATCGACGAGGAGTCGCGCCTGCTCGTCGAACGCACGGGCGCCGCGACGCTCAGAGGCATCAAAGCCGTCAAGCCCGGCAGGGAGATCAACGTCATCGGCCGCGTCATCGAATCGTACGCCAAACGGTTCGACTACGGCGTCGTCGAGGATTACACGGGTCACGGCGTCGGCGAAGCCTTCCATTCCGGACTCATCGTCCCCCACTACGACGCCGCCCCTTCCCATGCGACCGTCATGGAGGTCGGCATGGTCTTCACAATCGAGCCGATGCTCACCTTGGGCGACATCGCCTGGGACCAGTGGGACGACGGATGGACTGTCGTGACCCGGGACCGCGGCAGAACTGCCCAGTGGGAGCACACCCTCGCGGTGACGGAGGAGGGGGCGGAGATCCTCACTCTTCCTTCCGACCCCGAGCTCGGCCTGCGCCCGTGACGCGTCGGGCGGGGCGGCGATCGACGTCGTTCCCTGCACGCCGCGAGCGGCGACGGCGAAACACAGGCAAATGAAAGGCGCCGCCGAGGCAGCCGAACCGGTGGAAGGCGGGACCATTGAGAGGGCGGGGCGAATGAGTCAGCCGATACGCCGGGTTCTGTTCCGGATCCGCTGCGGATCCGGCGGCGGCCATCCCTCTAGGCCGCGCGTCGCCGCGCGGCTCAAGCGGCCCACCCGCGCGCTAGACGGGAAGCCTCATCGCGCGCTGTCTGGCCTTGCTCCCGGCGGGGCTTGCCCTGCCGCTTCGGTCGCCCGAAGCGCGGTGGTCTCTTACACCGCCGTTTCACCCTTGCCGCTTGCGCGGCGGTTTGTTTTCTGTGGCGCTTTCCCGCGGGTCACCCCGGGTGGGTGTTACCCACCGCCGTTCCCTGTGGAGCCCGGACGTTCCTCGTGGACGCGGCCGAAGCCGACCCACGCGGCCGCCTGGCCGACTCATTCGCAGGAAGAATCCTACCTCGAATCGCCTCGGAGGCCGATTCGGCAGAAGCGTCGGCGGCCTCATCCCTCGAGCCCGCGGCCATTTCAAACGCCTGGACGCCCTCCACCTCGTTGGCCCGGCCGCCGCCTGATCAAAGAGCCAAACACCGCACGATTTAAACACGCCCTCCCGATTCAGACATGAAAGAGTGAATGAACATGCGAATTCTCCTCCCGCCCTCCGAGGGCAAGACCGCGCCGTTGCAGGGGCCGACACTCGATCTGCCGTCGCTCGCCTTTCCGGAGCTGACGGACGCGCGCCGCGCAGTGGCCGACAAACTCGTCGCGGCGTCCCGAAGCAAAAACGCGCTTTCGACGCTCGGCGTCGGCGAACGAGCCTTCGGCGAAGTCCACGCCCAACGCAACCTGTACGACATGCCGTGCGCCCCTGCCAGGTCCGTCTACACGGGCGTGCTCTATGAAGCGGCGCAGCTGCAGCCGGAAGACGACGTATGGATATTTTCCGCTCTGTTCGGCCTCACCCGAGCCGAGGACCTCATCCCCGCCTATCGTCTGAACATGTCGGTCACCCTTCCGCGGCTGGGACGGCTTTCAGCCTTTTGGAAACGAGAGCTGGCCAGCCTGGAGGGCGAGGACGACGTATACGTCGACATGCGATCGGCCAGCTACCAGGTGTGGAGCCCTTCGAACAACTGGTGGAAAATTCGCGTGGCCGACGCCACGGGACGAGCGATCTCCCATCGGGCCAAACATTACAGGGGCCTGCTGACCCGCGCCCTCCTGGATGCGGACTCTTCCGACGTCGTCGCAGTCGCCGAAGGAATCGGACGCGTGAGCGTCGAGGACGGGGGAACGCGCTTCAAAATCCTCACCCTCACAGTGGAGTGACATAGCCGGCCTCGCAGGCCCGCCGTCGATCCGCGGACGCCGCCTATGTCAGAGCCCCGCGTGCCCCCGCCGTTTGAACCGGTTCCCCACCCATGAGGGAGCTATTGGAGAGGGCCCGCGCTTACCGCAGACGCACGATGATGCAGTCGTAGTCCTCGGACAGATAGACCTCGTCCTCGGGAAGGGCCTTGATCTGCGCCACCTCCACGGGCGAGAGGGAAATCCCCGCGTCGGTCCCTCCGTCGGGCTGCATTCCGATGACTGCGTAGCCTCCCGTCCTGCGCGACCTCTCGTAGGCGTCTTTGAGGCTCGGGGAAAGCGGAGCGAACAGCTCGTCGCGTTCGGCTTGGACCCTCTCCCGCTCGGCGAGGATCGAAGCGACGTCGTCTTCGAGCTCAGAACGGCCGCGGAGCACTTCGTCCTTGATGCGCTCGATCTCCGCGGACAGCGCGTCAACGGCCGCCTCGGCCTTCTCGACGCCGTCCAATGCCGCGAATTCCGCTTCGGAGGCTTCCTCGAGCATGCCCCGCAAACCGGCGATTTCGTCCTGCAGCACGAGCAGGTCCCGACTCGTCAGTCCGGCGCCGGAGTTGAGCTTGGCCTCTTTGTCGTCAATCTGACCGCGCAAGGCGGCGCTCGCGCGCTCGGCCGCCTCCAGCTTCTCGCGGGCGGCCTGCGCGCGCTCCTGCGCGGCTTCCTTGTCACGCGCACGCGCGGCGGAAACGTTGATGAGCGTTCCCAGTTCTTGCCGGAGAGGATGCTTTTCGTTTTTTCTGTCGAGTTTGGAGATGGTTTTATCGAGTTCGGCGATGTCAAGGAGCTTCAGCTGCTCTTTTGCCGGTGCCTTTGCCATATCACTGCCTTACGACGATATTCCAGGGGTCTGTTGGTATTTTCGACACATAGATTTCAGGTGTGCTCGGGCCCAACAATTCGGCGAGGCGACGGGCCATCTCCCCGAGCAACGGCCACTCGCTCGCCCAGTGCGTGGCGCACACCAGCGCACAGCCCGAGTTCCACAGGTGGTCCGTGGCAGGGTGGTGCCTGAGGTCCGCCGTCAAGTAAACGTCGGCCCCGGCTGCATTTGCCTCCTCCAAAAGGGAGTCGCCCGCCCCCGAGCAGAGGGCGACCCTGCGAACCTCCCGCTCAGGGTCACCTGCGGCCAGAATGCCTGCCGGGACTTTGGGAAGGACTTCGCCGACCTTCGCTGCGAAAGCGGCCAGGGTCACGGCCTCTTCAAGCTCGCCCACTCCCCCGATTCCGGTCTCTCCGTCGAGCGGCCGCTCGACCCTTACGCCGAGGAGGCCCGCGAGGGCCGACGTCGAGGCGGCGACGTCGGCGTTCGTGTGCGCCGAAAAGAGGCTGACCCCTTCGCGGACGAGAGCCATCGTCCACCTGCCCTTGCCGGTGGCGCTGGTCACCGCGTGGGTCCCCCGCAGGTACAAAGGATGGTGGGTGACGAGCAGCTGCGCGCCTCGCTCGATCGCCTCGGCCACGGTCGCCTCACAAGGATCGACGGCGAAACCGACCCGCGTGACGGCCGCGTCGACGTCGCCGACCGACAGGCCGACGCGATCCCACGACTGCGCGGCGGACGGGGGAAACAACCCGTCCATTGCAGCGATGACGTCGCCCACTTGCAGTACTGCCATGTGTTTTACCTTACAATACCGAAGCGCCGAAAACCACGTCCATTGCCTTCAAATACTCAAAAAACGCTAAGTCATGCCCATGAAAAGTGTGAAAACCGACGATTGGAGGTATACTCGTGTAGTGCTTTCACGCCAGCACGTCTCCGCATGATCGGAATCAGAACGCAAAGCGGCACACAAGCCCGCCGAGATTCTGACAAGACATGCGGGTGAGGGGTTTTGCTGAAAGCGGAATCTCTCGAACGGGGCTGACCGTTTGCCGAGGTCCCGTTCACCACGGATCCCCAAGCCAATGCCCGTGGACACTTAAGGGCCCACCCACACATCACGCGTGGGCTGCCGAGAAAGGAATACACACTTGTTTAGGCGATTGAAAAGACTCACCGCAGTCGCCGGAATCGGCGCGCTAGCCGTTGCTGGCGCCGCGGTACCGACATATGCCTCCGCACCGGGCTGGTCAGACGGACCGAGCGTCGGCGCCGGATACACAGGAAACCACGGGGTCATCTTGGGCCCCAACAACCAGAAGTACATGTGCGCGGCGGACGGCGACGGCCTTTCGGCCGCGGCTCCGTCTGTCACGTCGACGGACATGAGCGAAGCCAAGCCCGTGAACTCGCTGAGGGCCGCAACCTTCGTGGGACACTACTACCAGCAGCTCGGCGGAACCCGGGCCTACGGAATCACGGACGCCACGACCCTTGGAAGGATCGCCTGGGTCGCCTCGAACGCTGAGACGTCCGACGGCGTGCGGGCCGCCGCCTACCAGATCGGCCTCATTCGGGTCGCCGGGACCTTCGAGCACAGCGTCTACCAGCTGCAGGAGCAGGGCAGGCTGTCCGACGGCAACGCGCAGCTCGGCAACGCCGTGCAGATGTCGAAGAACGTCTTCGCCAGGGCCGTTGAGGAGGCGGGCCCCTACAACGTCGCACCGAAGCTCGAGCTGGCCAAGAGCGGCAGCGAGGGCTCGATCACGAACATCGGCGCGACCGCCCAGAGCGGCAAGTGGATGTCGGGATACTCCTACACCCTCCAGCTCTCCGGCCCGGCCGTCTTCGAGTCCAACCAGGGCAAGTCGCTGAGCGGAACCACGTCTCAGTCCGCCCAGAACGTCAAGATCAAGACCACCGGGGCCGGCGAAGTCTCGGTCAAGCTCGTGGTCAAGGACCTTCCGACCGCCAAGCCTTGGGTCACCACCGGCAACGTCACGTCGCACGGCAAGACGGTCCGCGGCCAGAACCTCGTCGTTCTCGGCAAGAAGGCCCCGGTCGAAGGCACGGCGAAAGCCAACAAGGAGAACACTGAGTTCGCTCCTTCCATCTCCACGCAGGTCAAGGCCAAGAAGGTCGCGAAGGGCTCCGGCCTGGTCGACACGGTGACCGCCAAGGCGGACAACTGGGCCAAGATCCCCGGATCGGACAAGTACGTTCCGGTCAAGGCCACGGTCGACGTCTACGGCCCCTTCAACTCCCCCGTCGCTCAGACGAACGACGGCAAGGCATTCGCCGGCAAGAAGATCGGCTCTTACGATGTTACGTTCAACGGCCCCGGAACCCTCGACACCGCCGACACGGTGAAGGCGCCCTCCGAAGGCTTCTACTTCTTCCAGGCGCGCGTCGAGAAGTCGGCCCAGGGCCAGTACAAGGAGTACGTCAAGAACTACACCTCGCCGTTCTTCGAGACCTCTGAGACGACAGTCGCCCCGTGGACCCCGTCCATCAAGACGAAGGCCTCCCAGGTCGACTTGGGCGGCGGCAAGGTCGGCGTTCAGGACCTCGTGAACGTCTCCGGCTTCCCCGAGGACCACGGCTCCTTCCAAGGAGTCGGCGATTGGAAGGCCGATTCCAAGACGATCAGCCACTCGATCTACTTCTTCCCCGAGGGGACCAAGATCACCGAGGGCGCCACGAAGAACATGAAGCCGCTCGGCACGGTCGAAACGCCCGCCAAGAACGGCACCTACACCATCGACGCGAACAAGTTCGCCGTCGATTGGAACCTCGGCGTGGGTACCTACGTCATCGTCTCCACCTACCAGGGCGATTCCCGTTCCTCGGCGATCAGGACTTCCGAGCTCGACACCAACGAGCACGTCAAGCCGACCTTCGGCAAGGTGACGACGGTGGCCAGCACCGAGAACGGCGGAAAGCAGCTCGTCGCGGGCGACAAGATTCGCGACAATGTGAAGCTCGAAGGATCCTTCCCCTCGGGCGCCTACACCGAAGTCAAGCTCTACTCGTGGGGCAAGGACAAGGCTCCCAAGTGCGAGAGCGCCATCTGGACCTCCAAGCGCATTGAGCACTCCGACAAGGCCGGCGAGTACAAGACCGACTATTACACCACGGACGCCAACGCCCAGGTGACCTACGGATTTGTCGAGACCACCTACGACAAGAACGGAAAGGTTCTGTCGGCCGGCAAGTGCGGCGAGTCCAGCGAAACGCTGACCTCGGTCGTCGAGAAGCCGGGCAAGCCGGGCAAGCCCACCACGCCTGCCCCCGCGCCCACTCCGACTCCGAAGGCCACGCCCAAGCCCAACAAGCCTGAGCTCGCCAACACCGGCGCCGCCGTCCTCGGACTCGGCGCGGTTGCGGGCGGACTCCTGCTGGCCGGCGTCGCGGCTGTCGTCGTCCGCCGCCGTCGCAAGGACGCGTGACCCTAACGGTCTGCACCGATAACGGTCTGCTGCCGTAACCGAGGGGCGCTGGCATTGAGCCAGCGTCCCTCTTCTTTGTCAGACTCTTTCTCAACGGCCCTCCATTGCCCTATTCGCAGCTCTCCATTACCCTTCTATTCGCGGCTTTCCATTTGCGTTTTGACTCACCGCTTTTGCGCTCCTTGTGTTCATGACTCTTCCTTCCACCGTTCGTAGCTCGTATTCTTTTCCCATTCCTGTATTCCCTGCTTTTGTTGATTGAAACTTATCCATTTGTTGTTTAGAACCTATATACCGTTCTATCTTACCCATCGTCCGCATTTTCCATTTCTTCTATCATTAAGCAGCATTTTCTCCCTGAAGAATGCAAATCGATCCCACGGAACCTCATCCTGCACGGCGTTATCGCGCAGGGCAAAACGAGGCCGCCCGCCTCGCCTCAATGCGGCGGCTGCGGCCGCCGCTTCTGCGCCTTCGGGAACGAAGTGCTCTTTGTAGGAGGCCAGTTCCGATCGGAACGAATCGTGCCCAGGCTCCAGCAGGTCGGGGCTCGGCGCCGCTATCCGCACGTGGGTGGCCGCCAACTCCGCGTCTGTGCACGCTTCGAGAAGCCCTCGCATAGCCGGGGCGGACGTCGAATCGGCAACAAGCAGCTGGATGCCCGCCTTCCGCCGCCACGTCGACGTCGTCGCCCGAATTCCAACCTCGTCGCCCGCTTGCGCATGCAAAGCCCAGGCCGATCCCGGCCCGCTCTCACCGTGCGTGACAACGTCAAAAGTCAGCATCCCCCGCTCCGCGTCGTGACCGCGAACCGTGCACCGACGCAACTCGGGCCGATCAGACTTGTCGATCGCGTCCAACTCGGCACGGATGTCGAGCCCCTTCGCGCCAAGACAGTGGAGCACGCCTTATCTGCGATGCGCGAGAGAAGGCATCTCCAGCAGGGCGAGCCGCCCTTGTATGCGTCGCCCCGCGCATTGCGAGACGGCTCGCTGCCACAGCGCGCCCGGCCGTCGCCGAATGCGGATGCCGCTCGGCAAAGGCGGTCACTTCCCGCGCGTATGCCCCTCCGAGTCGCCGCCGGGTTCGAGTTCGTTCTCGCTCGGGTCAAGTGCGTTCTCGCTCGGGTCAAGTGCGTCGTCGCCGAGGTCAAGCACTTCGACGTCGGGGTCGAAAACGATGTCGACGTCGACCGCGACGTCGTCCTCTGAGCAGGCCCCTCCCCCGTCGGCCTTCGAGCCGGTGCGAGAGGAATCCGCTCGGGAGGCGCCTACGCCGACGACGGTCAGCGAACCGAGGCCTTCGACGTACTCCGGCATGCTCTCGCGAAGCTCGACACGCACGAGCGGCTCGCTTCCGCAAGGCGAGTCCGGAGAGAAAGAAAAGGAGACGACGCTTTCGCCGCAGGACCGGCAGACGGAGCCCAGGGCCAACGTTCCGCGAGAGAGGGCAAGCGGCGGAATGTTGCCGGCGAAGCGCAATGATTGCACGTTGATGACCATAGTGGGCCCGGCCGGACTCGAACCGACGACGCCTGCGGTGTAAACGCAGTGCTCTGCCAACTGAGCTACAGGCCCTCGGCGTTGGACGGCAAGGGGCCAACGCCACAAGTGATTACTTTAGCGCCTGGCACCGGTCGCCGTCAGGCGGATTCCGATCCAGTTCTTGCTGGCTGCAACATTCGTGGTGGCCATGAGACCGGCCGTCTCAGCCGCCTCTTCGACGACCGCAGCGGAAACATACCCGGGTTCGCGCGGGCCCGGCACCAAGAGCCAGCACACCGCCGAGTCAGATTCCAGGTTTGCCTTCATGTCGAGGAAGAGGTCCGCCAGGTCGTCGACGTTGCCGTCGTCGTCGCGCCACCAAGCAATTGCGCCGTCGGCGATGTCGCCGTAGTCCTCATCGACGAGCTCTTCGCCGGTGGACTGCTCGATCGCGGAGCGCACCTCTTCGGCGACGTCGTCGTCGTATCCGAATTCTTGAACAATGCTGCCTTCGTTGAATCCCAAAGAACTCATGTGAATAGCCCACCCCATTCCAGCCGATTTGGCAAATGGTGAAGGCTTTCACGACAAACGTTTACTTTCGAATCTGCGAAACACACCCAACGCCGCTACACTGGAAGCAACATTGTGGGACCTTCGTCCGCACCTTCGACTCGTCGGTGCGATCCACTGCCAACGCGATCCACAAACCAAAACGTAAGGAAGAACAAGTGAGCGTGCAGCCCGGTGCATCACCGTTGATCAACGGCCAGCCGAACTACGTACCCGACATCGACGCCGAGGAAACCAGCGAATGGCTCGAGTCGATCGACGACCTCATCCAGACGGGCGGGTCCAAACGCGCCCGCTACATCCTCATGTCCATGGAGGAGCACGCCCGGCGCAAGGGCGTCGAGACCCCTCCGAACCTCACGACCCCCTATGTCAACACGATTCCCGTCGAGGAGGAGCCCCTTTACCCCGGCGACGAGACCCTTGAACGCCAGTTCCGCCGCTGGGTCCGATGGAACGCCGCGGTCATGGTCACGCGCCAGCAGCGTCCCGGACTGGCCGTGGGCGGCCACATCTCCTCTTTCGCCGCGTTGGCCACCCTCTACGAGGTCGGCTTCAACCATTTCTTCCGGGGCAAGGACCATCCCGGGGGCGGCGACCAGGTCTTCTTCCAGGGGCATTCTTCTCCCGGCAACTACGCGCGCGCCTTCCTCGAAGGCCGCCTGACCGAGGCGGACCTGGACTCCTTCCGCCAGCAAGTTTCAAGAAAGTCGGGCGGCCGCGGCCTTCCGTCTTATGCGCACCCGCGCCAAATGCGCGACTTTTGGGAGTTCCCCACCGTCTCCCTCGGCATCGGCCCAGCCGCGGCGATCTACCAGGCGTGGTTCAACAGGTATGTGAACAACCGGAAGATCAAGGACACAAGCGACCAACGCGTGTGGTGCTTCTTGGGCGACGGCGAAATGGACGAGCCGGAGTCGCGCGGCCTCCTCCAGCTCGCGGCGACCCAGCAGCTTGACAATCTGACCTTCGTCGTCGACTGCAACCTCCAGCGCCTTGACGGGCCCGTGCGCGGAAACGGAAAGATCATCCAGGAGCTCGAGGCCTTCTTCAAGGGCGCAGGCTGGAACGTCATCAAGGTCATCTGGGGGCGCGAATGGGACGTGCTGTTCCAGGCCGACAAGGAAGGCGCACTCGTCAATCTCATGAACGAGGTGCGCGACGGCGACTACCAGGGGTTCAGGGCCAACGACGGCTCTTTCGTGCGCGATTCGTTCTTCGGCCGCGATCCGCGGACCAAGGCGATGGTGGCGGACTGGACCGACGATCAGATTTGGTCGCTCAAACGCGGCGGACACGACTATCACAAGGTCTATGCCGCCTACCGCGCCGCGACGGCCTACAAGGGCCAGCCGACCGTCATTTTGGCCCACACGGTCAAGGGCTACGCCCTCGGGACGAACTTCGCCGGGCGCAACTCGACGCACCAGATGAAGAAGCTCAACTCGGCCGACCTCCGCCTGCTGCGCGACACCCTGCACCTGGACATCTCCGACGCGCAGCTCGAGGACCCCTACAACGCGCCGTATTTCAAACCCGATCCGAGCGAGCCGGCGATGGAATACATGATCGAGCACCGCAAGCAGCTGGGCGGATACCTTCCCGAACGCCGGGTGTTCTCAGGAGGGGTCGAGCTTCCCGCCCAGAAACACTACGACGCCATCACCACCGGCTCCGGCAAGCAGAAGGTCGCCACCACCATGGCGCTCGTACGCCTCATCAAAGACATCGCCAAGGACAAGGCCTTCGGCTTCAGGCTGGTGCCGATCATTCCCGACGAAGCGCGCACCTTCGGCCTTGACGCGATGTTCCCGACCGCCAAGATCTTCAACACGCTGGGCCAGCAGTACACCTCCGTGGACCACGACCTGCTCCTTTCCTACAAGGAGTCCGAGAGCGGCCAGCTCATGCACACGGGCATCTCCGAGTCCGGCTCGGTGGCCGCCTTCCAGGCTGTGGGCACCTCTTACGCGACTCACAACGTCCCGATGGTCCCGTTCTACATCTTCTACTCGATGTTCGGCTTCCAGCGCACGGGCGACCAGTTCTGGGCAGCGGGCGATCAGATGGCGCGCGGATTCATCGTCGGGGCGACCGCCGGCCGCACGACGTTAGCCGGCGAGGGCCTGCAGCACATGGACGGGCACTCTCCCGTCCTCGCATCGACCAATCCGGCCATCGTCCAGTACGATCCGGCCTACGCCTATGAGATCGCACACATCATGAAGGACGGTTTTGTGCGCATGTACGGCGACGGATCGGACGGGCGCGACCAGAACGTCATGTACTACCTGACTGTGTACAACGAGCCGATTCATCAGCCGGCCCAGCCTGACGGCGTCGACGTCGAGGGCATTGTCAAAGGCATCCACCTCCTTGAGCCGGCCGAGGGGGATGGGCCGCGCGTCCAGCTCCTCGCCTCGGGCGTGGGAGTTCCGTGGGCCCGCGAGGCCAAGCGCATGCTCGCCGAGGACTGGGGCGTGCAGGCCGCCGTGTGGTCCGTCACCTCGTGGTACGAGCTGCGCAAGGATGCCCTTCAGGCGGACGAGCACAATTTCCTTCACCCGGAGGACGAGCGCCGCGTGCCCTACGTGACCGCCAAGCTGCAGGGCGCCGAGGGCCCGTTCGTGGCGACGTCGGACTTCGAACACCAGGTTCAGGACGCGATCGCAAGGTGGGTGCCGGGCGATTACTACACGCTCGGCGCCGACGGCTTCGGTTTCTCGGACACCAGGCCCGCTGCCCGCCGGTTCCTCAAAATCGACGCCGCCTCCATGGCGGTGCGCGCCCTTCAGGGCCTCGCCGACCAAGGCAAGATCGACCGGTCGATCGTCAAGCAGGCCATCGACAAATACGACCTGTTCAACCCCAACGCGGCGGATCCGGTTCCCGACGATCTGGCCTGAAAGGAAACACCATGATCGTCACCACGACCAACAGCATCGAGGGCTTCAAGATCGACAGATACATCGGTCTGGTCACCGGAGAGGTCATCGCGGGCGTCAACCTGTTCAAGGACATCGGCGCGGGCCTGCGCAACCTCTTCGGCGGCCGTTCGCAGGGATACGAGAACGAGCTTCAGACGGCCCGCGAGAGCGCCCAGAAGGAGCTCGTCGAGCGCGCTGAGAAGCTTGGGGCCGACGCCGTCGTGGGCGTAGACCTCGACTACGAGGTCCTCGGGCAGGGCGACATGCTCATGGTCTCGGTGACGGGCACGGCCGTGACGCTCTCTTACGGAGGCCAGGCATAGAAGGCGGCCCCCGAAGGAAGGCTCAAGGCTTCGGAGCCTAGAGGCTCCGCCGCAGGCGCCTCTCGACGGGGACCGCAGCCAAGGCGGCGGGCTAGGAGACTCCGCAGATCAGCAAGTCAGCCAGTTGGCCGGGGGTCTCCGCCGTTCGCCAGGCCAACGCGTATTCCTCCTCGGGAGCGGCGCCCCAACGGACGAGCACGGTCGGCAGGCCGTGCGCGGCCGCGCCGTCGACGTCGTACTTCCTGTCCCCCACCATGACGGCGTTCGACGCGTCGACGCCGGCCGCCTCGAGGGCCTCCAATGCGTCCCCGACGATCCAATGCTTGGCCGTGCGGCCGCGGGATTCGTCTGCCCCGCAGACCGCGACGAAGCGTCGCGCGATGCCCAGGCGCTCAACGAGGGCAACGGCGGCTTCGGTCCTTTTCGACGTGGCGATCGCCATGGGCACGCCCGCCTCGTGCAGACGCTCGAGCATGGCCTCGATTCCGTCGAAGAGGCCCAGCTCCAATTCCCTCGCCGAATAGAGTCGCCGATAGGCGCCGACGAAATAGCCGGGGTCGACGCCCAGCTCGGCGAAGGACTCGGGCAGCGGCGGCCCGACGAACCGCCGGTAATATTCGCGTGGGTGGACGATTCCCGCCTCTTCCCGCATGATTCGGTCGAACGTCTCGGCCACCGCGTCCATGGAGTCGACGAGGGTGCCGTCCACGTCAAAAAGCGCCGGCCGGAGCGTGCGGCCTCCGCTCACAATTCGATTCCCTCGACGCTTCCGGCTCCGACGCGGGCGATCTTGCCCTTGACGAAGTCGAGAACCGTCGTCGGGCCTCCCTCTCCGCACGGGCCTTCGACGACGACGTCGACAAGATGCCCGAGGTCGTCCTTGACCTCCCAACCGTTGACCATCGGGTCCTCCTCTCCCGGAAGGATGAGCGAGGATGTGAGCATGGCCTCCCCCAAGGCTTCGAGGATCGCCTGGCTGATCCGGTGGTCCGGGATTCTCGCGCCGACTGTGTGCTTCTTTGGATTGACCGAGATGCGCGGGACGTCCTTCGTGCCCTTGAGGATGAACGTGTACGGGCCGGGCGTGAGGGATTTGATGAGACGGAACTCCGAGTTGCCAACGATCGCCAGCTGTCCCAGCTGGGCGAAGTCGTGGCACAGGAGCGTGAAGTGGTGCTTGTCGCCTACCTGGCGAATCGAGCGGATCCGCTCCAGGCCTTCTTTGTTTCCGAGCGAACAGCCGAGCGCGTAGCCCGAATCGGTCGGAAAGGCGATGACCTCGCCCGACCGTATGTGCTCGACCACTTTGTCAACGAGCCTGGGCTGAGGATCGACGGGATGAATCTCGACGTAACGGACCATGCGTGCACCTTCCCTTCTGGCATACTCACATTGCACGGTACACAAAAGACTACCAAGGAAGGGGAAGCATGGATCGTCAAGCAGCCTGCGAGGCCGCGCGGGCGGCCCTCGAACGGGAAGGAGTCGGCGGCGCCGACGAGGCGTTCGACATGGCGTCGGTCGACGTCGTCACCCGGTGGGTCGTCGCCCGGGCCATCGAGACGGAGGCCAAGCGGACGCTTCCCGACGCCGGCATCGCCGGGGCCGGCACGTTGGGCGAGCTCCTCGATTTGGCGGAGAAGGATCGGACCTAGACGGACAGTGCCTAACGGACGAACAGGACCCCGGCGGGGTCCTGTTCGTCGATTGAGGCGACTGTCACGGCAAGTCATCGCACGCGCCGCGGACCGGGCTTCACCCGACTCGGTGGAGCCACCGAACCGGCGCGCCCGCACCGGCGTAGCGGAAAGGCTCGAGCTCGTCGTCCCAAGCCTGCCCGAGGGCGAGATTGAGCAAGCGACGCATCTCGTGAGCATCTCCTCCCGCCTGGTCGATCGCAGCGCGGATTCGATTTTCCGGCACGACGACGTTGCCCATGAGGTCCGTCTGGGCGTAGAAGATCCCGAGGCCGGGTGTGGCTGACCATCTCCCGCCCTCGCTCACCGCTGTTCCGTCCTCAGTGACCTCGAAGCGCAGATGCTCCCACCCGCCGAGGGCGGAGGCAAGCATCGCGCCGGTTCCGACGTCGCCCACCCAAGAGGCCTCAGCGCGGCTCATCGAAGGCAACGCTGGCTGTGCGGTCCATTCGAACCGCACGTCGTATCCGAGCACACTAGACACCGCCCATTCGACGTGCGGCCGAACGGCGGGCGATACCGAGTGTATGAATATGACGCCTCGGGTGGCGTGTTTTGCACTCATGGCGTTCCTCCTTTAGGTGGCTTTCCCCTTGTCACCCTGCCGGAGGAATCCCTCCTATCGTGCCACATCACGAGGGAAAACGCCATAGGCGGAAGAAACCCTTTGCCGGCGCAGGGCCGGCGCCCGCACCGGCCCTCAGAGATCCCGTATCGCCCTCATCGCCTTCTTCCGAGTCTCCCGATCAAGCCTGTCGATGTACAAATGCCCGTCAAGGTGATCGACTTCGTGTTGAATGCATCGTCCCATGAGACCTTCGCCTTCGACGACCTTCTTCCGTCCGTCAAGGTCGGTTCCCTCGGCACGGGCGTACAACGAGCGCTTCGTCGGGAACCACAGATCCGGGACCGACAGGCACCCTTCCTCGCCGTCTTGAAATTCGTCGTCGGAAAGATCGACGATAACCGGGTTGAGAATGTAACCGATCTCACCTTCAATGTTCCAGGAGAACGCACGCAAAGAGACACCGATCTGATTTGCTGCGAGGCCTGCGCGTCCGTCCATGTCGACGTTCTCGACGAGGTCTTCGACCAGCGCCTTCACCCCCGGCGTGATTTCGTCAATGGGTGAGCACGGCGTGCGCAGGACGGGATCGCCCACGATGCGAATTGGTCGAAAAGTCATGGATCAAGTCTAGGGCACGTCGGCGCGGGCTGAGGGGCGGCGTGCCCGAGCGGCGTCGGAGCGCCCCGACAGGTCCTTGAAGTATCTGGCCACCGGCCACCGTTCGAATCCCACCGCTTCGTACGTCGCCCGGGCCGGTGCGTGGCCGGGATCTCCTCCCGTTTCCACCATGAGCATCCGCATTCCCAGCCCCCGGGCGCGCGACTCCGCCCGTTCAATGAGGCGACGCGCTATTCCCCGCCTCCGCCACGGCGGATCGACGGCGAGAATGTGCACCTCGCCCATGCTGTCTTCGGGATGCATGCGCGTGCAGACCCATCCGACGGGACGTTCGCCGTCAAGGGCGACGTCGATGCCGGAGGGCTCCGCGTCGAGCACGAAGGCGACGTCGTCGGCCTGGCGCCGCTCCCATCCCGCCGGATAGAAGCACTCGTAGACGAAGTTCGGCACGGACTGGTGCATAAGAGGAAAGACGGCTTCCCACGCCCTCAGCGAGAGCTCGATCAGCGCCTCGCGGTACTCTGCGCGGTATGGGACAACGGATATCATGGACAGCGCTCCTAACGATCGTGCAGGGGTCGGCCGTGCCCGAGGACTCTTCCGCGGAAGGGCCGACCGCATTCGTCCCTAGGCGAGTTCCCGGCTCCTATGTCCGCACACGGCGGCTGCGCCTGCCGAGCGGTCGGATCTGGGTACTATGCGAAACAGGGGCGAAACCGGATAGCTTCACCCCTGCCTTCAAGCTCCCGCGGCTGGACTCGAACCAGCAACCGTTCGATTAACAGTCGAATGCTCTGCCATTGAGCTACGCGGGACCGCGAACACGAAAACTTTAGCAGCAGCAGCGGATCGCCGCCAATCTCGTTGCGGTGCCTTGCATCACAGAGACTTGCGGCGCTCCGCCGCGCTGCTTTGCGCGCCGGAAACGGCGCGCCGTCAAGACGAGGAGACGCTGCCCCTTTCGGGAGCCTTCGGCTCCGATCCACGAGTTCCCGCGGCAGGCGCGGGTTTCTCCGCGTCGCTTTCGGTGGCGCTTGCAGGCAACGTCGCCTCTGCGGCGTCTGCACTCGTCTCAGCACGCGCATTCGTCGCCGGATCGGCCGCCGAGGGCTGCTCAACGCCGTCTTTCGGCAAGTTCGAGGAAGCGTCCGCCGAGCCTTCCTCGTTCGCGGCCGCCGTCGGGTTCGCAAGTCCGTCGGATGCGCCGGGCGACGCATCGACGTCCGGCGGCGTCAGGACCTCCGGCTCAGGCTCGCTTTTCGGAGCCGCTGCCTCCTGCGAGAGGGCAGGGGCGCCCTCCGGAACGGCAGACGCACTCGGCGCGTCCGATGCGCCTGCGGAGCTCGCATCCGACTCGGACGCCTCGCTTGAAACCGCGCCGTCGGCAGCCTGTGCAGCGGCTGAGACGCCGACCACCGGCTCGCTCGCAGAACCGACAGTTCCATCTGCTCCCGCATCTTCGACGGCCTCCGCAGCCTCAACGGTTTCAGGGGCTGCGGCCTTGGCAAATTCCGCGGCTTCCGCGACCTCAGGGGCTTCCGCGGCCTCAGCGCCCTCGACGGATTTAGCGGGCTCCGCCGCGAGCGGCTCCGGCGAGGCGACGTCCGCTTCAGCTGAGGCCTGAGACTTCTCAGCCGCCTCCATCTCCGCCTGGGCCTCTTTGGATCCCTCTGGGGGCGTCTGAGGGCCGGCCGAGTCGGCGTCGTCTGCCGGCAAAGCGGACTGCGCCGAGGACTCTTCGGAGGCGCCCTGCCCTTCGTCGCCGTCGGGCTCGAGTCCGACGATGTCGCGCAGCGTCTCTTCGAGCTCGGCGATCGCCTCTTCGTCCTCTTCCTTCGCTCGCCCGTCGATGATGACCTGAGTGAACAGGTCGTCTTTGTCGTCGCGTCTGACCATCGCCCGAACTTCGGCGCCCGACGGCAACTTGGCACTGCGGCGAACGACGATCGAACGCTCGAGGCGTTCGCGGACCACGAGTGCGATGTTCTCTTCGCCGTCGGCGAGCTTGAGCTCGAAAGCCGGAATGTTCCAATCGACGAAGGGCATCGTCAATGTGTTCCCGCTCCACGTCGCACGTTCGAATTCGAACCAGTGCCGCTCTTCGGTTTCTTTGTCCGTCGCCACCGCGATCCTGTCGGCGAAAACGGCGAGCCAGGCTTCGGCGTCTCCGTCTATTCTCGCGATCTCAATCGGCTTGCCCCCCAGGGCCGCCACCGCCGAGGGCGTCCGACGCTTTTCCCCGGACTTTTTGCGTTTCACAATTATTCCGTTCTCTCAAAGTCCGCGGCGGTAGGCGTGCGCTCACCCATCACGGTCGTGATCGCGGCGTCGGTGTGCACCGCGCCCGCTCCGTTGGTGTCGCCTCCCGCCAGTTTTTGGCCCGCGAAGTAACCGAGAATCGCCATGATCGTTCCGAGTACGAGCGCCAGGATGAAGCGCCTCTTCTGCGCTTTGCGCAACTGCGCGATCTCCTCGGGCGTGAGAGACGACATGTCCGGTTGCTTCATAGCCATGCGTAAAGACTACAGGAGCGATTTTGCCTGGCCCATATGCCGTTGCCGAAAAGTCCGCACTTTGTGGCGTCGAATTCGCCGCTCACCCCTGCAACACGGCCGATCGGCCTAGGTTACCCCGCTCGCCGAACGGTAACGAACGCAGCATTCTCTGCAAACTCGCACAGCGACCGGCCAGGTTTCCTTCGCAAATCGGGCTCCGGGCGCCGCGCCTCGGCGGACCGCCCGCAGCGCCGCGGCTTTCTTCCGCGGGCCTCGCTCCCGGTAGGATGGACTCCATGCGTTTCGTCCTACTGACCTCTAAGGCATATGCGCGTTTCCTCGAGGAATCTCGCCCCCGAGTCTTCATCCCCCAGAGCATCGAGTTCGCCCGCGTTCGCGAAAGGCAAGGGTACAAGGTCGAGTACGTCGGCATCGTCGACGACGCCGAACGCAAAGTCGTAGGGGCGGGCGTGCTCGCCTACCAACCGTGGAAGAAAGTCTTCTGGAGGGCGCAACTGACCTACGGTCCGCTGCTCGATTGGGAGAGCACCGCCGCGATCGAGGCGTTTTTCACCGGCTTGAAACGCCATCTGAGGAAGAACCCCCGAGTCCTCGCCCTGCGTTTTAACCCGCTGCTCCCTCGGGCCTTCTACGAGGACATCAAGGTCGTCGAGGAAAATCCCGTGGCGGCGAAGGCGCAGGAGACCTTCGCCAAGCTGGGCGCTACCCGCCTGAAGAAGGAGTTCTACGAGCAGCCGGACATACAGATCCGGTACATCTACACGAAGGACATATCGGGCAAGACGTTCGACGAGGCGACCGCGACCTTGGCAAAGGGCTTGCGGCGGCGCTTTCACAACGAGGGGCGCTACGGCGTCGAGACGCGCCTGTTGGGGCCCGAGGAGTTTGACGTTTTCGACAAGCTCCACGAATCGACGGCCGATCGGACGACGATGCACGGCATCTCCGGTTCGAGCAGGGCGTTCTACACCGAGCTCATGCGCGAACTCGGACCGGAGCGGGCACTCCTATGCGTCGCCTACCTCTCCCCCTCGCGCTACCTCGAGCAGATCGCCGACGAGCGGCAGGAGTCGCTCAAGCGCATCGAGTTGCTGGAGGGCCGCAAAGCCACGAAGGCAAGGGACAGGGAGCTGGAGCAGCTGCACGAGCGTTTGACGACGCTCGATTCCCAAGAGGAGCAGGCTCGCAAGACCCTCGACGAGTACGGCGACGACATTCCGTTCAACGCCGCGCTGAGCTTCCGCTTCGGGGACGAGCTCATCCTCCTGCTGGGCGGCATGGACAAGCGTTTCGCCGCCTACGGGAGGGACTACCCCGTGGAGCGCGCAATGTTCAAATGGGCTTGCGACAACGGCCTGTCGGTCTACAACACCTTCGGCGTGTCTGGGATCTTCGACGAGACCGCGCCCGACGCCCCCGTGCTGAAGTTCAAGCGCTGGCTCGGAGGAAACGTCGAAGAGTTCGTCGGCACATATGTTCTGCCGATCCATCCCCTTCTCGCCAAGGCGACCGGCGCCCTCAACTGAGGAAGAGCCCTCGGCCGAAGGGGAAGCGCTTCGGCCCGTTCGAAGCCTCGAATCCCGAAGGGCGTCGAATTCTCAGAACCCCGAGTCGGTCGGCTCGGGGTACCACGCGCGCATCCGCCGCCGCTGGTTGAAGCCGTTGGCCAAGCGATAGAAGGCCCGCTTGAGGCTGCGGTCCGCCGAATACGCCAACGGGTTGACGACGCCGGCTTTCTTCGCTCGCCGCACGCGCGCGTAAAGGTCCGCGTCGCGAATGTACCTTCGATTGGCCAGCGACGCCGGAATGATGCAGAAGATCGCCTCGCGCGCATTCGTCGCGCACGCCGCCCCTTCGGGGGCGGGATCTGCGCTGGGCGCATCGCTTTGGCGGAAGCGCTCGGCGGCGTCGGCTTGACCCAGTCCGGCCCCCGGGGCGCCGTCGGCCCCGTTTTCCTCCATGTCCGCGAGCATCGCTTTGGCGAGGTCGACGCCGGCGACCTTGAGGTAGTAGTGGCCGCGGCCGATGCGCGGGTTGAGGTCGAGCCAGCGGGCTGCGCCGTCGCGCGGATCGACCTTCACGTCCATCGAAAAGAACCCGCGCAACCCTGTCCGCGTGACGATGGACTTCGCCTGTTCGATCAGCTCGGGATTGTGTTCGGTCAATATGATTCCGGCGTTGCCAAGGTATTCGGGTTGGTGCAGGCCGAGGATGACCCTCCCGGAGCCGCACGCAGTGACCGTCCCCCGGGCGTCCACATATCCGTTGACGACCCACTGGGTCGTGTCGTCGCCTGGGACGAGCTCCTGGACGATGAGGCGCGTGTCCACCCCTCCCTCGCGCCATCTCGCGAAGGTCGCCAGCGCGGCCTCGCGAGTCTCGAGCGGCAAAACTTTGCGCAGCCCCTGGTTCCAGTAACGGCTGAGGTCGCTCGCCTCCTCGGGCTTGACGACGACGGGGAACGTCACGCCCCCCAGTGCGCCTTCCCAGGAAGCGGGCTCCCGCAGATCGATTCGCGTGCGCGCCGGAGCGCTCAAGCCGAGCCCGGCGATGATCGCGGCCATCTCAGCTTTGGAATTCGCAGTCGCGACCGCCTTCCGGTCTCCGTACGGAAGAAACCAGTCGCGGCTCAGAGAGTCTCGATGTCGGGCGACGAAGCCGACGGCCTCGTCCGTGTTGACGAGGAGGATCAGGCGGCGGTCGGAAAACTCGCGCGCCAGGCCGTCGAGGATGCCGAGGAAAGCCGCCTCGTCGTCCAGCGAGCCCTTGCCCACGAGCCGCACATCGAAGATCGAAGAATGGTCGATCGGACCGCGCATGGCGTCGGCGACGACGAGCGAGCGCACCCCGGCCGCCTCGTGGAAGATGCGGGCGAAGCTGTAGGCGGCTATGTCGTATCCGAAGACGACCGGGAGAATCGGCTTCTCACGCGCGGGATCGCCGAGGCGACCCCGGCGTCCCCGGTGCGCCTGCGACCCGCCTTCGGTCCGCTGCCTCTCGCGCTCGGCGCCTCTTTGCGGGCCGTCGTTTTCCCGGCCGTTCCGGCTGTTGTGCACGGCATTCCCCATTCGCTTGCGCGCCTTTCCTTCATCGGAGTTTTGGCCTGTTCTGTTGTTCAGGCCTGCCTGTTTGGGCCTCGCCTGTTTTGGCCGCAATCGCCAACCTCGCCGTCGCGTGGTTCGTCGTCGCTTTGCGCGCGGCCGTCCTGCCCGGCGGCATCTGGCTCGAGATCGCCGCGCCCCCGGGGTCGTTGCGCTCCCTTTCGCTCACCTGCGCTTCCCGATCCCGAACTTTCGCGCGATCGAGGTGAGCGGGCCCATGAGCACGCTCAGCTCCTCCATCTTCAGAGCCTTCATGAGGCCGAGGTAGAAGGCGACGAGCACAGGCCCGATCACGGCGCAGCGGAGGATCGCGCCAATGAACCCGACGGGCGCGAAAATGGGGCCGAAGAAGACGGCGTGTATGAGCCAGCCCAGCAGGGCCGTGGCCGAGGCGATCCACAGAAGCTTGACGTGGACGCGAAGCAGTCTGTCCTCGTCAAGGCCTCCCATGCGCTGGGAAAGCTTGTAGATCATGGCGAAGACGGAGAGGATGTTGGCCGCCGACATGACGAGGCCGATGCCGACCACCGTCCAGCGCGGATCGATGAAGCTGCACAGGTAGTAGCCCACCAGGCCGAACAGGAGGAAAGGCAGGTTGATCCAGAATGCCCCGCGCGTGTCCTCGAAGGCGTAGTAGACGCGGTCGAGCACGCTCACCGCGCCCACTCCGACCAGCCCGATGCACATGGCGATAAGGACCTTCGCCAGCTCCACGGCCTGGTCCGGCGGAACGGTGAACGTGAGGATCCTCGTGATGGGGACCGCCAGGGCCACCATGCCCGCCGAGGCCAGAAGCATGAGCGTGGAGACCATCCGCAGCGTCTTCGAGGCGTCCCGGCGCATCCTCGCCATGTCGCCGTCGACGGCGGCCTTCGTGAGCCTTGTGAACATCGCCGTCGCGATCGAGACGACGATGAGCGACGTCGGCATGGAATAGAGCGCGTACGCGCTGTCATAGGCCGCGTTGCCCGCGACGTCGCCGCCGAGCCCCATTCTCTCAGCGCGGCTGCGGGCGCCCGCTGCCACATTCGACAGAAGCATCGTGGGGACCATGCCGGAGACCATCATGAGGAGCATCCACCACGACGCCTTCCCGGCCTCCCCCAAGCCCGAGCCCCGCCAGGCGAAGTCGGGGCGATAGCGGATGCCCAACCTGTACATCGGCCAAACGAGGACCAGGGCCTGCACCGCGATGCCCGCGGTGGAGACCCCGCCGAGCAGCATGACGCGCGTCGAATCCCATTCCTCGACGCCTCCGCGCTCAGCCCCGCCGAAAACGCTGAGAACGCCGAGGAATCCCACAATGGACACGACGTTGTTGAGCACGGGCGCCCACATGTAGGGGCCGAAGTTCTCCCGAGCGTTGAGAATCTGGCCGAGCACCGTGTACATGCCGTAAAAGAAAATCTGCGGCAGACACCAATAGGCGAAGGCGACGGTGAGGTTGAACCACTTGCCCTCCATCGTGGATGCGAAAACCTTCGCAACGAACGGCGCGCCCAAGGTCAGCAGGAAGGTCACCGAGCCGAGGGAGACGATCGAGAGCGTGAGCAGCTTGTTGAGGAAGGCCTCCCCGCCGTCTTTGGACTCTTTCGTCGCCCGAACGATCGAGGGCACCAGAACCGCGTTGACCAGGCCGCCGACGATGATCATGTAAATGAGGTTCGGCAGCTTGTTCGCCACGGCGAATGCGTCGGCGGCCGGCGTCGTGACGCCGACGATCGCCCCGAGGAGGATCGGCGAACGGACGAGCCCAAGGAAACGCGAAACCAAGCTCCCCAGAAACATGACGAAGGACGAGCGTGCGACGCTCTTGGGCGAACCCGCCTGTTTCTTGGCCTCGCCCGGGCCCTTGCGCCCGCCGGAGGGCGCCGGCGCTTCAGGTTCTGCCCCGCGCTCGCGGACGTCCTCGCCGCCCGGCTTTCCGTCTTCCCGAGTGACCGGGATGACGGCCGTGTCCTCCGCCTCTCCCAAAAAAGCGGCCCTGTTGGCTGTGTGGGCGGCATAGGCCGCCGCTGCCCTCGCCGCCCGTTCGGCCGCTCGACGCCGGGCCTCGGCCGGATCGAGCTCCTCAGGCTGACTGACCTGCGGACGTACGGGAACGCCTGCTTTTTCCGGCCCGTCTTTGAAGTGACGTCCGGTAGGCGCTGGAGGTCGATGCGGCATAGTTCGATGGTATCCTGCGAGCGGCCGAAGGGGAGCCAGCGCGGGCCGTCCGTGAGCTTTCTCCCGCTCCTTTAGGCAATCAAATTGTCCGTAACGTAATAGAAGGCATTTTTGACTGGCGATCGGAGTTGCATTGCGTTGGCTTTTCCACCGAAATGAAAACTTGAAATTGCGGGCTGTCCACCGAGTATGGGAAGGTAAGGAAATCCGGGTCGAAAGGAAGGTTTCCTTGTGTCCACGCATAACGTACCCCCACATCGCGCAAGTGAAGAGAGTGCCGGCGGCGTCGCAACGGACGACGAAGCAGTCGACGCATCTATCGGAATGAAGTCCCCTGACGCCGAAGAGTCCCCACGGCCCGAGGACGAAGCCGAACTCGAAGCGTCCTCTTCCCGGAGCCGCGTTTCTCTGGCTCTCCGCTACCAGGTTTTCTGGCCGTCGGTCGGCATTACCCTCGCCTTCGTTGTGCTCGCCGCCCTCTGGCCGAAGAGCGTCAACGACGTCATTGCCCGCATTTCGAAAGTCGTCGTGACGAACGTGGGCTGGTACTACATTTTGGCGGTCGCCCTGTTCGTCGTCGTCGGCTTCGCCCTTGCCTTTTCCAGGAAGGGAGACACCGTCCTCGGGCCGGACGACGCCGAGCCCGAGTACTCTCGAACATCCTGGTTCTCGATGCTTTTCGCCGCCGGCATGGGCATCGGCCTCGTGTTCTGGGGCGCGGCCGAGCCGCTCTCCCATCTCGGCAAGCCAGCTCCGAGCTCAAACGCCGCGAATGCGACGGACCGGGCGTCGGAAGCCATGACCAAGTCCTTCATCCACTGGGGTTTGCACGCATGGGGGATTTACGTGATCGTCGGCCTGGCCATCGCCTACGCCGTCCACCGCCGGGGCCTGCCGGTCTCCGTCCGTTCGACGCTGCGTCCGATCTTCGGCGACCGCGTCAACGGAAAGCTCGGCGACGTCATCGACGTCATAGCGATCATCGGAACGCTCGTGGGAATCGCCACGTCGCTGGGCTTCGGAGTCAAGCAGGTCGCGGCCGGCTTCGATTTCCTCGCCGGATGGCACATCGACAACGGAATGCTCATTCTTTTGGTGGTCGTCATCTCGGGCATGGCGGCCCTGTCGGTCGCCAGCGGGCTGGACGCGGGCATCAAGTTCATTTCGAACCTCAATCTTGTTCTGGCCGCTTTGCTCGTCGTCCTCGTCGCGATCCTCGGCCCCACGGTCTTCCTCTTCAACGGATTCGTCACGGACTCGGGCAGCTACTTCCAGAATTTCATCTCGATGTCCTTCGAAACCCACCCCTATGCCGGCGCCAAGGGCGCCGAATGGCTCTCCCAGTGGACCGTTTACTACTGGGGTTGGTGGATCAGCTGGTCCCCCTTCGTCGGGGTTTTCATCGCCCGCATTTCCAAAGGGCGGACGGTCCGCGAATTCGTCCTCGGCGTCATGCTCGTCCCCACGCTCGTCACGTTCGTGTGGTTTGCGATTCTCGGCGGAAACGGCCTTTATCAGCAGATGTTCGGCGCTAAGAACCTCATCGGCCCCGACGGGACGGTCAACGTCGACATCGCCCTTTTCCGAGTCTTCGAAGGAATGCCCATCGGCGGAGTGCTCTCGATTCTGGCGATGATCGTGGTGATCATCTTCTTTGTCAGCTCCTCCGATTCCGGATCCTACGTCATGTCGATGCTATCGACCGGCGGCAACCCCAACCCGCCTCTGGCCACGCGCCTGACCTTCGCGGCGCTGTCCGGCGCCATCGCCGCCGTCATGCTGGGATTCGGCGATTCCCAGGAGGGGATGAAGGCGCTGCAAACGCTGTCAATCCTCACCGCCTTGCCGTTCTCCGTGGTCATGGTGCTCATGTGTTGGGCCCTTTGGAAACAGCTCGCGGCGGAGCACGCGATACGCCGCAGACTTCGGGGCGAAGAGTTCGCTCGGGCGATCGTCACCGACGTTTCGGGGACCCTCCGGGCGGAGATCTTCGACGAGCTGACGACCCACAGCCGGAAGGCGAAGCCTCGGCCCATCGAGACGACGGTCGACCTGCACAAGTTCTTCACCCGACTCTCGCGGCAGGCGCGCAAACGCGAATACGAGTCCAAGGTCAGCGAGGTGCTGGCCGCGCAGACGGGGACCGAGCAGATTCCCATCGCCGTCGAGGAGGACCTGCCGACGTCGTACGACGCCATCAACGCCACCGACCCCGACGCTCCCACCTACGAGGCTCCGTCGGAGGGAGCCGACGAGGCCCCTGACGGCTCCGGCGACGGCCGGGCCGAGGAGGAACAGGCGAGCGGCGAAGGCGGAAGCGGCCATGACGCGAGCGCAGGCGGCGAAGGCAAAGGGTCAAACGAAGACGCGTCAGCGTGAGAGGACGGCTGAGCCGAGGCCTCGGCTGACCGGGCCCGCGATGCGTTGATCGCGCTTGTCGGCGGCGCGCTAAAGCGAGCGGGTCGGCGATCCGCAGACTCGTGCAGGCGGGCGCCCCGGCCGCAAGGCCGCGTGAATGCAGTCTCCCGTCGGAAGGTCCGGGGGCGGGCTGGGATCTCTCAGCCCGCCCCGCGGCTCTCAGTCCGCCGCGGCCTCGAGCACGATCGAGTAGGCGTTGCCGTCTGGATCGATGAGATTGAAGACGTCGACGACTTCGTCGATCGTCTCGATCTCGGTCACCGAGAATCCGAGGTCTGCGAGGCGTTGCTGCTCCGCCCGGGCGTCGTCGACTCCCAGAACGAGCGTGATGCCCTCGGCGCCGGCCGTCTCTGGCGATTCGAAAAGCTGGAGCCAAAAGCGGCCAAGGTTGAACTCGACGATCCCTTCCATGGGCATCGAATGCGGAGCGCCGAGCTCGAAGGCTGCCTGATACCAGGCGACTGCTTCCTCAATATTGGACACGGGCACACAAGCAACTATGTTGTTCATCTTCATGCTGCCATCCTAGAGGCCGTGCATTCCTCTCGCGATGGTCTGCTCTCCCCAAGCAGGGTCTTGAAAGGACCGTCGCGTGCAAAAACGAAAATGCCTTAAAATCTCGGCATGTACGTGATCCTCATCGACTATACGTCCGAATTGGAAGACATCGACTCAGCCCTCGACGCACATGGAATCTGGCTCAATGAAAACTATGCCGCAGGCCGTTTCCTTGCGTCAGGCCGTCGCGAGCCGCGCACGGGCGGAGTGATTCTCGCGGCAAACCGTCCTCGTAAAGAAATCGAGGCGGCGGTGGCGAAAGACCCATTTGCCCTTCGCGGCTTGGCCAAGCATGCGATCGTCGAATTCCACCCTTCGCGCGTGGCCGACGATTCTCTGGCAAAGCTTCTCGGCGACTGACGCCGCTTCGCTTCAGGGCCGAAAACTCCAGGCGACTTTGCGGCTTCGCCTCTCTGGTGTGCCCCCGGCAGGACTTGAACCCGCGACCGATGGATTATGAGTCCACTGCTCTAACCAACTGAGCTACAGGGGCGCGCCGGAAACCGGCCCTCATATCTTAGCCGGATTTCTTCGACCACGTCACCGCGATTCGCAGCAGCGTAGATCACTCGATTTGAGCGTCGCACGCCCGGCGCTGTTCCTCCAGCTCGATGAGCCGCGAGAACAGCGCGGAATACTGGGGGTCGTCGGGCGGCGTGCGCTGCAGTCGTGAGCGCAGATCGCCGATCTGGCGGGTGATTCCCTGCCTGATAAGGGACACGGCTATCCCCCACACGTACCGCTCGACTCGGTCTGGCCGGCTCTCGGGAAGCGTTTCGACGGCGAGCTGGGCAACGGCTCGCCCGACGACGTCGTCGGCGTTCTCGATGACCCTCTCGACGTACCACCCGGCGGCGGCCTCCTCCGCCTTTTCCAAAGGGACGCCTTTCGCCGAGAGCTCGGCGACGCGCTTGTCGTAGGAGGCGGCTCCCCCGGCGGCCCGGATCGCCTCGTGCACGCGGCGATGAACGGGCACGGTGAAGGTCTGGGAGGGCAATTCGTCCATCTGCGCCGGGCCCGCGAGGCCCGGCAGTTGAAGGTATATCCCAAGAGCCTCCCTCTCGACCCTCTCTACGGGGTCCCGCACCGTCGCCCTTGGCGCGAGAACGGGGGCGGGGCGCTCTTGCCCGTCCTGAGCGCCGCCGTTCGGCCGTCTCTGTCCGCCCTCCATCCTCCGGCCGGAAGCGGGCCTCCGGCCGGAGGAAAGCACGGCGCGGCGAACGGTGCCCTCGTCCATGCCGAGCCAACCCGCCAGCTGCCTCGTGTACTCGCCGCGAAGCACCCTGTCGCGGATCGAAGCGACCATTGGCGCGGCGGCGCGGAGCCCGGCGGTCCTCCCTTCGGCGCTGTTCAACGGCAGGCCCGTCAGCACCGAGCGAATGGCAAACTCGAACAGGGGGCGGCGGGCCGCCACAATCTCGCGCACCGCCTCGTCGCCGTAGTTCATGCGCACCTCGCACGGATCCATTCCCTCGGGTGCGACGCAGACGAAGGTCTGCGCGGCGAAGGCCTGATCTTCCTGGAAGGCTCTGAGCGCGGCCTTTTGTCCGGCGGCGTCGCCGTCGAAGGTGAAGATGACCTCGCCGCCGTAGGCCGCCCCGGAGCCCAGGATCACCCCTGCGGCCGGATCGGCCCCGTCGCCGATGAGCCTGCGGACGACCTTGACGTGTTCGGAGCCGAAGGCGGTGCCGCACGTGGCGACGGCCGTCTCGACGCCCGCGAGCTGGGCCGCCATGACGTCCGTGTACCCCTCGACGACGACGATTCTCCGCTGCTGCGAGATGGCGCGCTTGGCCATGTCGAGCCCGTAGAGCACTTGGGACTTCTTGTAGATTGCGGTCTCCGGCGTATTGAGATACTTCGGGCCGTTGTCTTCGTCGGAGAGCTTGCGCGCGCCGAAGCCGATCGGGTCGCCGGTGATCGACATGATCGGCCACATGAGGCGCCCGCGAAAGCGGTCATACTGGCCGCGGTTTCCCTGGCTCGCCAGTCCCGAGGCGGCTATTTCACGCTCGGTGAATCCGCGGCGTCGCAGCTCTTTGAGCAGGCCGTCCCACGAGTTCGGCGAGTATCCGACCTTGAAGCGCTCGATCGCTGCGGCGTCGAAGCCGCGCTGGTCGAGCATCCGCCGCCCCGCCTCGCCCTGGGGGGAGGCCAGCTGGGCCATGTAGAAGTCCACCGCAATCCGGTGGGCGTCGATGAGGCGCTGGCGCGTAGCCCCGGAGTCGCCGCGTTCGCGCCGCCCGTCGTTCTCGTAGCGAAGCTCCACGCCGGCCTTTCGGGCGAGGATTTCCACAGCTTCGACGAACGGCACGTGCTCGATTCGTTCGACGAAGGAAATGACGTCGCCGCCTTCGCCGCATCCGAAACAATGCCACCTGCCGATGTGCGGCCGGATGTGGAAGGAGGGCGTTTTCTCATCGTGGAAGGGGCACAGGCCCTTTTGTGAGTCGACGCCGTCGGGGCGCAGCTGGACGTACTGGGAGACGACGTCCTCAATCCGCGTGCGCGAACGAACTTCGTCGATGTCCTCTCGCCTGATCAACCCCGCCATGCCACCATTCTATCCGGGCCGCCCGACAGGACGTCCGACAAACAGTCCGGGCCGACCGGCGGGCTACGCGGGCCCCACGAGCAGGTCTCCGGCAGCCCGGCGTCAGTTCCGCAGGAAGCCGCACAGGCGCGAGTGCCACTGGCGGGCAGACTGGTCTGTCAGGCTCGCAACCTGGTCGACGACGGCGCGAAGCCTGCCCGACGCGTCCCCGCCCGCCATGTTCCATTGTTCGAGAAACTGCGGCTCCAGCCGCTCGGGGCTTCCGTTGAGCGCGTCCACCAGGTCGTAGACGACCGTGCGCTGCTCGTAGTAGAGGGGCTCGCTCTCGCGCGGCAGCATGACGTAGTAGACGGCCAGCCCCTTGAGCAGCATGATCTCTTCGCGGGTCGCCTCGGGAATGACGAGGGCGCCGGAGTGCCGGCGGAGGGATCCGGTCCCGTGGGCCGAGGAGGTGGCTTCGCACACTCCCGATATGAAGCGCCCGATAAGATCGCTCGTCAGGTCCTTGACCTGGGCCAATTGCGCATAGGTCCCGACGAATTCGGCCGGCCAGTTCTCCTGGCCCAGCAGGCGCTCGAACGCGGCGCCCAGCGCGTCGCCGTCGGCAAAGCCGTACCAGCGGCACGTGGCCTCGACAATCCGATTTTGCTCGGCCGGGTCGCGCAGCCGATCCGTGCGGACGAGCCCCCGCACGATCCCGTCTTCGACGTCGTGGGTCGAGTAGGCAATGTCGTCGGCGAGGTCCATCATCTGAGCTTCGACGCATCTGCCTTCGCCGGCGCCGTCGCGCACCCAGGCGAAAACATCGGCGTCGTCCGAGTAAAAATTGAACTTCGGCGTTGGCGATCCGTCCTCGCGAAGGGGGCCCTCGCCCTCGCCCCACGGGTATTTGACGACGGCGTCGAGCGTGCCCCGAGTGAGATTGAGCCCGACGTGCCGCCCGCTGGGCGCGATCATCTTCGGCTCCAGTCGCGTGAGAATCCTGAAGGTCTGGGCGTTTCCCTCGAATCCGCCGATCGATGCGGCGACGTCGGCGAGGGCCCGCTCGCCGTTGTGCCCGTAAGGCGGATGGCCGAGGTCATGGGAGAGGCAGGCGGTTTCGACGATGTCAGGGTCGGCGCCGAGGTTGATCGCGAGGGAGCGCCCGATCTGGGCGACCTCGAGGGAATGGGTCAGGCGCGTGCGGATGAAATCGTCCGATTCGGGCCCGAGCACTTGGGTTTTTGCGCCGAGCCGCCTGAGCGCGGAGGAATGGAGCACCCTTCCGCGGTCGCGTTCGAATTCGGTGCGGCTCGACCTTTTCGCCGATTCGTCGATCCAGCGTTCGCGCGCGTTCATTCAACCTCCCGAGACGTTGATTTCCGCCCGTGCGATTCTTGCCCGGTCCGCCGGGCTCAGCTCGCGCGAATCGAGCCACCCGTCGGGAACGTGCGGACGCTTCGGCCCGCCGGCCCGCCCGCGCGGGCCTTCGGCCGCCTCCGGGTAAGGCTGGTCGAGGTCAAGCTGCGCCAGGCGGTCATGGAGTTCCTCGCGGGTCGAGACGAGCGCAAGCTCCCTGCGGCTCTCGCCTCCCACCGCGAATCCGCGCAGATACCAGCCGATGTGCTTGCGCAGCTCCCTCATGGCCCGGTGCTCGTCCCCGTTGAAGTGCTCGTAGGAAAGCTGGCCGTGCCTTTCGATCATGGCGACGACGTCGCTCAGCCCCGGCCGGGCAGACTCTCCGCATCCATGCAGGCGCGCCGCGAGCTCGCGAAACAGCCACGGCCTGCCCTGGCATCCTCGCCCGACGGCCACGCCGGCGCAGCCCGTTTCGGCCATGAGGCGCACCGCGTCCTCGACCTCGAAAACGTCTCCGTTTCCCAGCACCGGCAGGTTTGTGGCCTCCGCCAGCTCGGCGATGCGCCCCCAATCGGCGCTGCCCGAATAATGCTGGGCCGTCGTGCGCGCATGCAGCGTGAGGCCCGCGATTCCCGCGTCCTCGGCGATTCTCGCTGCGTCGAGGAAAGTGGTGTGGCCGTCGTCGATTCCCACGCGGATCTTGGCCGTCACGGGCACTTCGACGTCGCGGTCCGCGCTTGCGCACCGGGCGGCCTCGACGGCTGCCGAAACGATCTCACGGAAGAGGTCAAGCTTCCAAGGAAGCGCCGATCCCCCGCCCTTGCGGGTCACCTTCGGCGCGGGACAGCCGAAATTGAGGTCGATGTGGTCGGCCCTGTTCTCGCCGACCAGCATCGCCACGGCGGCCGCGGAGGTTTTCGGCTCGACGCCGTAGAGCTGGATCGAGCGTACCGGATCCCCGGGATCGGGTTTGATCATGTTCATCGCCTCGGGGTTGCGTTCGACGAGCGCCCGCGAGGTGACCATCTCGCACACCCACAGGCCGCCGGGCGCATCGGTTCCCGGGAGCCCGCGCGGCGCGGGGTCAGCCCCCGCCAGGGCGAGGCCCTCTTCGGCCTGTTCTCTGCAAAGTTGCCGGAAGGGCGGGTTGGTCACGCCTGCCATGGGCGCGAGCATGACGGGCGTTCGAAGGCGCAAAGGCCCGAAAGCCAGGCCGGACGCGCCAGCCGCAACGGGTTTCATGGCAGGCGGCGCAGGGGCCTTCGGCGCTGGCGACAGGGCGGCCCTCATCGCGGCCATGGGCCGTCTCCGCGCGTAGCCCTGTCTATCTCGGCGCCGTCGTATTCGAATTCTTCGCGACGGTCGCGCGCATAGGGGCTGCCAGCTTTCCGGCCGCCGACCGGCTCGCCGTTCCAGGCTTCCCCATCCTCGTCCCAGATTCCGTCGGCATCGTTCCAGGCCTCCTGCGCGTCGGCGGTTTCCTCCGCGTCGCCGTCGCCCGAATCGCCTTCGGGATCGTCGTCGGCTGACCGTGCGGCGGTCGGAGCGACGGGGGCGAGGACGGCGGCGACGGCCGTCGTCAGCGGAATGGCGAGCACCAAGCCGATGGACGCCGCCAAAGTCCGCACGATCTCTTCGGCGATCTCGCCGAGCTGGACGAGGTCGGCGGCGGGCCGCTGCATGAGCGCCGCGGCGACGAGCAGCGTGAGAGCCGTGCCGACATAGGCGAAGGCGAGCGTGTAGACGGTCGAGGCAATGTGATCGCGTCCGACGGCCATTCCCTGGCTGACGAGCCTTCGGCGCGTCAGGCGCGGATTCGCCGTGTGGAGCTCCCACACGGTGGAGACCTGCGTGATCGTCACGTCGTTGAGCGCGCCGAGTCCGGCGAGGATGACCCCGCCGAGCAGAATCGCCTGGAGCTGGACGTCAGGCAGCTCGCCGGCCAGGATGCGCGCGTCGTCGGAAAGGGCACCCGTGAGATTGGCCGCCCCGACGGCCCACCACGCCACGCCAGTCGTGATGACCAGTCCCGCGAAGGTGCCGATGACGGCCGTCGTCGTTCGAATCGAAATCCCGTGGGCCAGGTAGATCGAGGCGAACATCATCGCCGCGGCGCCGACCAGTATGACGAGCACCGGATGCTCGCTGACGGTCAACGCGGGCACCATGAACGCCCCGACGACGGCGAGGGACACGCCGAGGCCCGCGAGGGCCATGGCGCCTTTCCACCGCGCCACCGCCAAAACCACTGCGACGTACACGGCCAACAGCCACAGCATCTGATGGGTGCGGACGAAATCGGTGAAAACGTAGGCCGTGCCGCTTTCGAGGGCGGCGGGATTGAAGATCGCCCGAATCTCGTCGCCGACGTCGAGCCCGTTTGCGATGATCTCCGGCGGAACGTGAACGGGCACGTCCACGCCGTCGACCTTCATCTTCACGGGCGTCTGGCCAGAGGAATCGACCTTGCCGACCGACGTGACCTTGCCCGTCACGGCTTGTGCGCCGTTGGAGTACAGGGGTCGCGAGCCGACGGGCGTCTCCCCCTTCGGCCACAGGGCCACGAGCAGAACGGCTGTGGCTATCGCCAGCGGCAGGACGACGGCGGCCAGAATCGCCGAGACGCGCCTTCGAGCCCCCGGGGCGATGTCCAGGGGACCCGAATGCGAATGACTATGGCTCGTCAACACCCAACCAGCTTAGCGGCGAGGTGACCCTCGACGTCGGCGATCGGAAGGCGGACTTGCTCCATCGTGTCGCGGTCGCGAATGGTCACGGCGCGGTCTTCGAGAGAGTCGAAATCAACGGTGATGCAGAAAGGAGTGCCAATCTCGTCTTGGCGGCGATAGCGGCGGCCGACGGCGCCGGCGTCGTCGAAATCGACGTTCCAATTCTTGCGGAGCTCAGCCGCCAGCTCGCGTGCCAACGGCGAGAGCCGCTCGTCGCGCGAAAGCGGGAGCACGGCCGCCTTCACTGGCGAGAGGCGCGGGTCGAGCCGGAGCACGACGCGCTTGTCGACCCCGCCCTTGGCGTTGGGGGCCTCGTCCTCCGCGTAGGCCTCAACGAGGAAGGCCATGAGGGAGCGAGTCAGACCCGCCGCGGGCTCAATGACGTAGGGAATCCAGCGTTCGCCGCTGGCTTGGTCGAAATAGGACAGGTCTTTGCCGGAATGCTTTGTGTGCGTCGACAGATCGAAGTCCGTGCGATTGGCGATCCCTTCGAGCTCGCCCCAATCGGATCCGCGGAAGCCGAAACGGTACTCGATGTCGACCGTCCGCTTGGAGTAATGGGAGAGTTTCTCCTGCGGGTGCTCGTACAGTCGAAGATTCTCCGGGTCGATTCCCAGGCCGACGTACCAGTTGCGCCGCTCGTCGATCCAATACTGGTGCCATTCTTCGTCGGTTCCGGGCTTGACGAAGAATTCCATTTCCATTTGCTCGAACTCGCGCGTGCGGAAAATAAAATTTCCAGGTGTGATCTCGTTGCGGAAGGACTTTCCAATCTGCCCGATTCCAAACGGGGGGCGCTTGCGGGCCGACGTCATGACGTTCTGGAAATCGACGAAAATGCCCTGCGCCGTCTCGGGTCGAAGGTAGTGGAGGCCCGATTCGTCCTCGACCGGCCCCAGGTAGGTCTTGAGCATCATGTTGAAGTCGCGGGGCTCCGTCCATTGGCCGCGCGTCCCGCAATTGCCGCAGGCGATCTCGGCGAGCTCGACCGAATCGGGGTCTTCGATCCCTTTCTTAGCCGCGAATTCCTCCTGGATCTGGTCGACGCGAAAGCGCTTGTGGCACGAAAGGCACTCGGTGAGCGGATCGTTGAAGACGCCGACGTGGCCCGAAGCGACCCACACCTCGCGAGGAAGGATGATCGACGAGTCGAGGCCGACGACGTCGTCGCGCGACGTGACCATGTGCCGCCACCACTGCCGTTTGATGTTCTCCTTCAGCTCGACGCCCAGCGGGCCGTAGTCCCACGCGGATCTCGTGCCGCCGTATATCTCGCCGCAGGGGAAGACGAAGCCGCGCCGCTTCGCCAGGGCGATGACGCTGTCGAGCTTCGAGGGGGCCTGCTTGGCCATAGAGCTGCGCTCCTTTCGTTGCCGCGCCTGGATGACGCGGAGTCCTCTCGATTCTACCGGCGATCGCCCTGGCGGCGTCGGCCGAGGATGGGGTTTTCCACACAGCCCAAAAGCCCCGTTGATGCGGAGGATCTGTCGATCGGAAAACGCCCAAGGGCAAACCGCCGTTCCATCGGTCGGAATACTGCTCGCGCAATTAGAAAGTCACTTCAGACTACGCGAGCCTCCGGCAAGCAAAACGCGAGCCGTCGGCAAACAAGAGGCATCTTTTGACAGCATTTCGAGACAAGAATGATAATGGTTCTCATGTTTAATAGACATCGTACACGCATCGTCGCGGCCATGTCCGCGCTGACCCTCGCCCTCGGGCTTGCCTCCTGCTCGGATTCTTCCGACGATTCGAAGGGCGGATCCTCCGGGAAACTGAAAGTGGCCGCCTCTTTCTACCCGATCCAGTGGCTCACGCAACAGATCGGCGGCGACCACGTCGACGTCTCTTCCGTCACCCCCGCGGGCACCGAGCCGCACGAGTTCGAAATCGGCACGAAGCAGATCGCCGAGCTGAACAAAACAAAGGCGCTCTTTTACGTCAAGGGATTCCAGCCGTCTCTTGACGACGCCGTCGGCTCCCTGAGCGACGTATCGGCGGTCGACCTGACGAAGAACGTCAATCTGGTCCACCATGAAGGCCTCCTAGAGCACGACCACGACCATGGCGACAAGGACCATGGCGACAAGAAAGACGGCGAAGCCAAGAAGGACGACGGAGAAAAGGGCCACGAAGACGGGAAAGAACACGACCACGCCGAGGGCCACGACCACGCCGAGGGCCACGACCACGGCGACGCCGCCGACCCTCATTTCTGGCTCGACCCCGCTCGGATGAAGCGCGCCGCCGACGCGATCGCGGCCGAGCTTTCGAAGAAGGACCCCGGCCATGCCGACGCTTATAAGAAGAACAACGAGGCTCTTCAGAAGAAGCTCGACGGGCTCGACAAGTCCTTCCAGACCGGCCTGGCCACGTGCGAACGCCGCTCGATCGTCACGACGCACACCGCTTTCGGCTACCTGGCGGACCGTTACAAGCTCTCCCAAGTGGGCCTGTCCGGCATCGACCCGGAGTCCGAACCGAGCCCGGCCACGCTGGCCAAGGTTAAGAAGTACGTCCAAGAGAACGGGACCACGACGATCTTCACCGAGGAGCTCGTCAGCGGCAAGCCCGCCGAGACTCTGGCGAAAGAGACGAAAACCGTCACCGCGGTTCTCAGCCCGCTGGAGTCCAAGCCCGAGAAAGGCGACTACGAGGCGGCCATGACGGGCAACCTGACGGCGCTCAAGAAGGCCCTCGCCTGCAAGTGACCAAGTGAGGCCGGCGGCGCACGGTCGGCACGCAGGCGGGCATGTGACCGGGGCGCCGACGGACATGCGGATGGACATATGATTGCCGTGCCCGCAGGGCATAGGATCGCCGTGCGACGGACGCATGATCGGCGCGCAGACAGGAGAACGCAGACAGGAGAACGATGAACGCCATTCTTCCCGTGGCCGTGGAGGGCCTCGCCGTCCATTTGGGCGGCTCGCGCATCCTTGACGACGTGGCTCTGAGCGTCTCCTCAGGCGAATCCGTCGCCTTCCTCGGCGCTAACGGCTCGGGCAAGTCGACGCTGGTGCGCGCCATTCTCGGCATCGTTCCGGCCTCCGCCGGAAGCGTCGAGCTTTTCGGGGAAAGCATCGCCGCCAGAAGGTCCGTCCCCTGGTCTCGGATCGGGTACGTCCCTCAACGGGTGACCGCCTCATCGGGCATGCCGGCGACGGCGCTCGAGGTCGTCCGCTCGGGCCTGCTCGGGCGGGGCCGCCTGTGGGCCGACGTCGGCCCGAGGGCCAAGCGCAAGGCGTTGGCGGCCCTCTCCGCCGTCGGCCTGGAGGACAGAGCCCGCGACCACGTCCAGGTTTTCTCCGGGGGCCAGGCGCAAAGGGTGCTCATCGCCAGAGCGCTCGTGCGCGAGCCCGATCTGCTGTTTCTGGACGAGCCCCTCGCGGGAATCGACCGCGATTCGAGGCGGGCACTCGCCTCGATCCTCTCCGAGCTTCGCGAGCGCGGCACGACGCTGGTCACCGTGCTTCACGAGATGGGCGAATTGGAGCCGATAGTCGAGCGGGCCGTCGTGTTGGAGGGCGGGCGCGTCGTTCACGACGGCGCGCCTCCCCCGCCGCCGCCAGGCCACGACCATCCTGAGCACGACCACGTCCACCCGCACGACTCCGCCGATTGGCAGGCACACCACGCACCGACTCTGAGGATGGATCCATCGTGACGTTTGAAACGATCCGAGAGATGCTCGAGGCGCCGTTCATGCAGCGGGCCTTCGTCGTCGCCATACTGGTGGGGGTCTCCGCGCCTGTGGTCGGCACCTACCTCGTTCAGCGCGGAATGGCCCTCATGGGCGACGGGATCGGGCACGTCGCTTTGACGGGGGTGGCCGCCGGCTGGCTGGCGGCGAGCGTCTTCGGCCTCGACCCGAAAGACTCCTTGGCGATACCGGGGGCGATCGCAGCGTCGGTCATCGGCGCCGTTCTCATCGAGGTTGTGCGCGCCCAGGGTCGCACGGGCGGCGACGTCGCCCTCGCGATGCTCTTTTACGGGGGAATCGCCCTGGGCGTCATCATCATCTCGCTGGCCGGCGGGAATACCGAGAAGCTGACAAGCTACCTTTTCGGCTCGATCGCGACCGTCTCCCCCGACGAGGTCTTCTACACCGCTGTTCTCTCGGCCTTCGTCCTGCTTTTCGGGCTGGGCCTGCGCGGCCCCCTTTTCTCCCTTTCGCACGACGAAGACTTTGCGAAGGCCTGCGGCCTGCGCGTGAGAACGCTCAATATCCTCGTTGCCGTGGTCGCGGCTTTGACGGTTTCGGTGGCCATGCGGGTGGTCGGCGTGCTCCTGGTCTCGGCGATCATGATCGTTCCCGTCGCCATCGCGCAGCTGCTTTCCTCGTCGTTCAACAAAACGATGGGGATAGCCATGGCGTTGGGCGTGCTCGCCTGCGTCGTCGGGCTCGCAACCACCTATTTCGTCAGGCTCGCGCCCGGAGCGACGATCGTGACCCTGCTTATCGGAACATATACAATTGTCGCGACAAGCCGCGCCGTTATCGCGTTCTGCATCCGCCGCAGGCCGAAGAAAGCAGTCACATGGGACGAACACGAAACACAGCCCAGCGCCAGGCGATAGCACAACGCCTGGAGGAGCTTTCCTCTTTCGTTTCCGCACAGCAGTTGCACGACGACCTCGCGAAGTCGGGCTCCAAGATCGGCTTGGCGACCGTCTACCGCACCCTCCAGGTCCTCTTGGACGAGGGGGAAGTCGACGTTCTGCGCACCGACTCAGAGCTCCTCTACCGCTCCTGCGATTCCACCGAGCATCACCACCACCTGGTTTGCAGAATATGTGGGAGAACGGTCGAAGTGGCCGGCCCTCAAATCGAGGCGTGGGCAAGGCAGGTCGCCGCCGAGGCGGACTTCATCGACGTCGAGCACACCCTCGAGCTCATGGGAACGTGCTCGACGTGCGCGGGCGGAGGGAAGGGCGTTTAAGGCGTCGCATAGATTCTTCCGCGACCGCAACGTTTAGTTCGTCCTGACTCCGATAGTGTCGCAAAGACGTTTGGGCTACAATCTGGATATGTTCAAGAGCATCGGCGAATTCACGTCGACGGGGCCGTTCCCTCTCGTCTTCCTCACGCTGACGCTGCTCGTTGCGTCGCGATCGAACCTCGTCTACGGAATCGGACGCTACGGCAGACGGGTGACGATCTCCGGCAGAGAGCCGTCGGGCGGCTTTCGGCGCCGAGCGTGGCAGTGGGCCAACACCGCCCGAACGCAGCGGGCGATGGACAAGATCAAAAAACGCGGGTGGATCGTCATTTCCTTGGCCTACCTGACGATCGGGATTCAGACGGTCGTCAACGTCGCGGCGGGGGTCGTCGGGCTTTCGTGGCCCAAGTACAATCTGGCTGCGTTTCCCGGATGGCTGGCATGGGCTCTCATCTATTCGACAGTCGGCTTTGCCGTGTGGAACGCCGCCGTGGCCGCAGCGGCGGGCTCCCCCGCGGGAATCGCCGTTGTCTGCGCTTTCGCGCTGGCCGCGGCCGTGGGCTGTATCCTTTCCCGCAGAAGGAAAAAACGTCGCGGCTGCGAACCCGAGGACCCTCCCGTGGCGCCAACCGCCCAGGTTTAAAGGCCAGTCGCCCCGGTCCGAAAGAACCCTCCGACGGGGTCTGGGGGCGTTGTCCGGGAACCCGCGCTTTAGACCCACGAGCCTGCCGACCGGGCTTGGGATTCTGCCGTCCGGGTTGGAGGCCCTCCCGTCCGGGTTCGGGAATGCCCCGGCCGACGCGGGAACCTGACCTTTGGGCCTTGGAGGCTTTCGCCTGCCAAGCCGCCCGCGCGACGCCGAGGAGAACCTGCTCTTCGAGTGCCTGACACCGTCACACAGGAGGAACGATGGAAGACGTCGAAGTCAATCTGCCGATCAGACTCGGGCAGTTCGTCAAGTACGCCTCTCTGGCAGGAAGCGGCGCCGAGGCCGCCGAGCTGGTGAGAGCTGGAGAGATCGTCGTCAACGGCGTCGTCGAAACCCGGCGGGGCCACAGGCTGAGCGACGGCGACGTCGTGGCGATGGACCTCCCGAACGGAAGGCGGATCGAGGTCCGCGTCGTCGCGGCCGAAGGCTGAGCGGAACGAGGCGATTGACTAGCCTCCGTGCAAACAGGCCAGGCCCAAATTGCGGAACGCTTCCATTTGAAGGGTGCGAACTAGCCCGCACGCCAAAAGGCCAAGCAGCACGCAAACAGTCTAAAGCGCGTGCAGACTGAGGCCGAGCGAAAGACGGCAGGCGGAAGCTCTTTTGGCATCGCTAAAGTGCGTCCGGCACAGCAAGCCAATCGGTTAAGGCCTCTGACCGTAGAAACCTTCAGCTCTGGCGAAAAAGCAGAGCTCGACCTTGGCGCCTGCGGAATCGGCTGCGATGCCGCGACATTTGGCCGAAGAGGCATCGCCCGTTTAAAGGCGAATGCGCGCCAAGGCACGGGCCTAGGAACGGACAGTCGCCAAACGGCCACCGACCCTCAATCTAAAGTGAATCAACTCACAACTAAAGAAAGGGCTTGCGTCGTTTCTTTCTGCACCATAGGCTAGTGGCCATCGGGCGAACGGATCCCGCGAACGGGAGTCGCAAGTTCGTATCGGCGCAACCCATAACGTCGATTCACACAACTGAAAACTCGCGAATTTTTGCTTGCTGAAGCCAATCGGCCCGGCACTGCAAACGTCGCACGCTACGCTTTCACTTAGTGCTGCGACGCCACTCGATCACAACGATCGACCAAGCGTCCGCGGCCCCCATAATTGAATCGTCTCGCTTCGTTTGACGATACGTCGGTCAAACAGAGCCTTATCTAAAATTTACACCCAAAAGAAACTCATTCATATCCGCGCATTCACGCCATAGCCTTAAGGAGAAAACAATGGCCTCTGACGACAAGAACGATGGCAAGTCGGACTACAGGAAATGGTTCGACGACCCCTATCTGTTCGACATTCCCGACGCGACCTACGAAGACCTCCCGAAGTTGATTTGCAGCCTCAAAAGGGCGGCAATCGACGCCTATGTGCGCAACAAGTTAGCGCCTCCTCCGGCGTTATTCACACTCGCCGAAGACCACTACCTGATAACTGTTAATTCAGGCGCAGGCGGGGGATCAACGACACGAATCACACGCCCAAACTCAGACGGTGAGGGAGGCGGTGAAGCGACGACAATAACGACAAATTTTGGACAGACGCAATGTGACGACGGCGACTTCACCTCAGAGTTTGATTCAGTTCGAGAAGAAATCAAGAAGATTCTCGAACCTTGGATAGGCCTACCCAATCCTAAACGAATTGAGTATGAAATGAACGAGTGCAGAGAGATTGTCTCTATACTCGCAGATAAAACAAGTATAACAGGCGGAAAAATAGTTCCAAGCGGTAACATACAAACCAAGGTCCAGTCTATCCATGGAGAACTTGTGGAAATGGGAGGCGTCACAGTAGAAACTTTCAAATCTATAGTAATAGAAAATTTAGGTAAAATAGTAAACAACCTTTCAACCGCTACGGTATTTTGGGGATCTGCACTGGGATCAGAGCAAGGAATCTTTGCAAAAGCGCGCGAGTCCGTTGTGAGTATTGTTACTCAAGGTATCACCCTCTTTAACAAGGTCGCCAACCGTCAGCCAGGAAAACTTGACACCGTCTTAAATATTGCCAAGTACGCAATGGAGGGGTTCAAACTATTTGTGGGCAACCCGGCAACTAAACTGGCTTTGGATTCCACGGGTCTTAGCCTTGAGATTTTAGACGGACTTAAGGACGAAGATAACACTTCGATTAAAGCAAATACTTATGAGGAGGGAATCAATGCTCTCATAACGTCTTTTGATACAATAAATAACACTATAAGAAAATCTGAAAACTCGATCAAGAATAATCTTGTGGCAAATATGAGTAACATGCATTCTCAGAAAGATTCATATGATTTAGCATTAAAAGCTACAAAATCTTCCGAAGTTCAAACAAAAGACAAGCTACGCATTGATCAAAGTCGCATTGATAACATATTGGGACTATCGAAGAGTAAAATTATAGAAGATCTTGACAAAGCATGGAAGAAAATGGAAAACATTGACATGACTTATTGTATTGATCGTGATAAACGAGTTGGAATAGGTAAAGGAGGTCCTTCAGTTACTTTCCACCATTTTAAATGGCTTCTTCATGATCTAATCAGAAGACTATCCGAAGAAACAGAAAATTCGTTTAAGAACTTCGAGCTCGCAGTGGAGTACATAAAAAACGAAGATATGAAATCACAATCAGATCTAGACGCCATGGAAAACATCATCAATAGCCCGAAAGGTCCTGACCCCTGGCAAAAGCGTGACTGACAAGTCGATCATCAAAAACTTTTAAACCTCATAAAATTGGAGAAACCATGACAAAGAAAACATTCGTCACACTCCGCGTCCTCATCGTCGCTTTCACCCTGTTCGTCCTCGGCTGGCTTTTCTTCAGCAGGCCGTCGATAGTCGTCAGTCTGAGCGACGTGGATTGTGAACCCGTAGGGTGGACGGTTTTAGGGACCCCCTACGACATATACGGTTTCTTTGACCTAGAAGACTCCAATGAAATGGACAGAGTCGCTTCTGAGAACGGCGTTGACGGCAAAGCCGACAGAGCGACAGTCCGCACTAACGTCAACGAAGGATGCAATCTCGCGCGAGACAATCAGAAGCTCTACATGATCCTGCTGACCGTCGTCGCCGCCACGGCCTTCGTCACCCTGCCCAAACCGAAGCAAAAGCAGACAGCCTCGAAAGAGGAAGAGACAACACCCAAAGAAATAGAGCCAGCGTCCAAAGGGCTCGCTGACGAAGAAAACGAGGAGAACTGACTAGACCGGATGGGCTCGCAACCGAGCTCATCCGGCAACCCTTCCGCCGTTCGAGCCGCTTCCTTTCAGCCACTGCGTGCCGACAAGCGACGAATACACGGATAAAGCAGCATGGGTCATAGGGCTGATAAAACGGAAAAGCACTCAAACGGACGAGAGACTAGCGCAGCGCCGCCGACACGAGCCCAAAGCAGGACCCAAGGCCAAAACCGACGCAAGGCTAGAAGGCCGCAGGCTAAGGCAGCGCCGTCACCTCAGGCAGTTGCGGCCCAGCAGCACGCGAAGGTCGGAGAAAAGGCCCGCACCGGGCTGGACGTAGTACTTTCTGTCCACTTGGACCACGCTTGTCGCGTGCGGCCTGTGGATATGCATGCGAACCGGCGCGCTTCCCGGATAGCTCGAGAGGACGCGGGCCAAGGACGCCATCTGCTCCGCCGTGCACATGCGCTCGGGCATCTGCAGCTCGACCGGCGAATCAGGAAGAAGATCCCCCGAGGGCAGCGTCATCTCCTGGGCCGAAAGCTGGACCGTTCCGTCGCGATCCTGCACCCGCACCTTGACGACGGCCACGGTGTCCGGCGTAAGCATCGTCGAAACCGTCTGATACGTGGCAGGGAAAAAGTTGATCTCCGCGCTGCCCGTCAGGTCCTCCAAGATGATCGTCGCCCATAGCTTGCCGTTCTTCTTCGACACCCTCGGCTGCACGGACGTGATCAGCCCCGCGAGGCTGACAAAGCCCTCCTGGATGCTCTCCTCGTTCATGAGCCTGACGATCGTCGTGTCGGCGGCGCGATCGAGAACGTGCTCCATTCCCGAAAGGGGGTGGTCCGAAACGTAAAGCCCCAGCATGTCGCGCTCGTGGTCAAGCTTCACCTTCTTGTCCCACTCCGGGATGTCGGGCACAACGACGTCGACGCCCGCGCCGAGATCGACGTCGGCCCCTCCAAAAAGGTCGAACTGCCCGGCCGCTTCGTTCTTCTTCAGCGAGACGACGGAGTCGACCGCCTCTTCGACCTTTGCCAAAAGAGCCTTGCGCGAATACCCCATGGAATCGAATGCCCCCGCCTTGACGAGGCACTCAATGGCGCGCTTGTTGCACACCTGGAGGGGAACCTTGTCGAGGAAATCCTGGAACGACGTGAAGGCGCCCTTCTCGTGCCGGGCGCCGAGGATCCCCTCAACGACGTTCGCGCCCACGTTGCGCACCGCGGACAGGCCGAAGCGGACCTGCTCGCCGACAGCGGAGAAGTCTGAGTCAGAATCATTGACATCGGGAACGAGCACCGTGATGCCCATGCGTCGGCATTCGCCGAGGTAGAGGGCGAGCTTGTCCTTGTTGTCCTTCTTCGACGTCAAAAGCGCGGCCATGAACTCGACCGGGTAGTTGGCCTTGAGGAAGGCCGTCCAATACGAAATGACGCCGTAACAGGCCGAGTGCGATTTGTTAAAAGCGTACTGGGCGAAGGGAACGAGGATCTCCCACAGTCTGTCGACGCATTCTTTCGAGTATCCGTTGGCGAGCATTCCGGCGGAAAATCCCTCGAACTGCTTTTGCAGCACATCGAGCTTCTTTTTGCCCATGGCCTTGCGCAGCGTGTCGGCTTGGCCCATTGTGAAGCCTGCGCACACCCGCGCGATTTGCATGACCTGCTCTTGGTAGACGATCAGGCCGTAGGTCGGCGCCAGAATCTCGCGCAGCGGTTCCTCGAGTTCGGGGTGGATCGGGGCGATCTCTTGGAGTCCGTTTTTGCGCAGGGCGTAGCTCGTGTGTGAGTTCATCCCCATGGGACCGGGCCGATACAGCGCGGAGACCGCGGAGATGTCCTCGAACTCCGTGGGCCGCATCTGTTTGAGCAGAGCCCGCATGCCCGAGCCGTCGAGCTGGAAGACGCCGAGGGTGTCCGCCCGCTGGAGAAGCTCAAAGGTGGGCTGGTCGTCCAGCTCGATCTCCTCGATCGCCACCCGCTCCTTGCCGTTGTAGACGATGTTGTCGAGAGCGTCCTCGATCGTCGTCAGATTCGACAGTCCGAGGAAGTCCATCTTCAGCACGCCCAGTTCCTCGCACAGGGGATATTCGAACTGGGTGATCGTGGCGCCGTCGGACGGGCGTTTCATGATCGGGATGACGTCCATGAGCGGCTCGGAGCACATGAGCACGGCGCAGGCGTGCACGCCCCACTGGCGCGTGAGGCCGGCCAGACCCTGGGCCAGTTCGAAGACCTTGGAGGCGTCCTGGTCGCCCGCCACGAGCTGGCGGAAATCCCCCGCCTCGACGAACCTCTCGGCCTTTTCGTTGTGGATGTCGGCTAGCGCGATGTCCTTTCCCTGGACGGTCGGAGGGAGGGCTTTCGTCATCCGCTCCCCCATTTCGAACGGATAGCCGAGCACCCGCGCCGAATCCTTGAGCGCCTGCTTGGTTTTGATCGTTCCGAAAGTCACCACCTGGGAGACCTTCTCAGCCCCGTACTTCTTCTCGACGTACTCAATGACCTCCCCTCGCCTGCGCTCGTCGAAATCGACGTCGATGTCGGGCATCGAAACCCGTTCGGGATTGAGGAACCTCTCGAAGAGCAGGCCGTGGCGAATCGGGTCGAGCTCAGTGATCTGCAGGGCGTAGGCCACCATCGACCCGGCGCCGGAGCCGCGTCCGGGCCCCACTCTGATCCCGTTGCGCTTGGCCCACAGGATGTAATCGGAGACGACGAGGAAGTACCCGGGAAAGCCCATCTGCAAGATGACGCTCACCTCGTAGTCGGCGCGCTCGCGCACGTCGGCCGGAATCCTTTCGCCGAAGCGCACGTGCAGGCCGCGGTCGACCTCCTTGACGAACCACGAGGTGAGATCCTCGCCTTCGGGGACTGGAAAGACCGGCATGTAGTTCGCGCCCTCGTCGGCCGTGGTGAAGGAGACGTTGCAGCGCTCGGCGACGAGCAGGGTGTTCTCGCACGCCCCGGGAAGATCGCCGAAGAGTTCGTGCATTTCCTCGGAGGAGCGCAGGTGGTAGCCCGTGCCGTCGAAGGTGAAGCGGTCCGGGTCCTGGAGCGTCGAACCGGAGTTGATGCACAGCATCGCGTCCTGGATGGGCGCGTCGCCTGCCTCGACGTAATGCGAGTCGTTCGTCGCGATCAGCGGGGCGTCGATCTTTCGGGCGAGGTCGAGAAGCTCGTTGCGCACGCGCTTTTCGATGGAGTTGTCGTGGTCCATGACCTCGACGTAGTAGTTCTCTTTGCCGAACAGGTCCTGCATGCGTCCGGCCGCCTCGTAGGCTTCGTCGAACTGCCCGAGGCGCAGCCGGGTCTGAACTTCGCCGGAGGGGCATCCTGCCGTGGCGATGAGCCCCTCGTGGTACGTCTCCAGAAGGTCCATGTCCATCCGCGGCCACTTGCCCATCTGGCCTTCGAGCGAGGCGCGCGAATCCATGCGGAAAAGGTTGTGAAGCCCCCTGTTGTTGTAGGCCAGAAGCGTCAAGTGCGTGTAGGCGCCGCGCGCGGAGACGTCGTCGGCCCTCTGGCCCTCCTCGCCCCAGAGCACCCGGTCCGAGCCGAAACGGGAGGTTCCCGGCGTCATGTACGCTTCGACGCCGATGATCGGCTTGACCCCCTGGGCCTTGCACTCTTTGTAAAACTCGTAGGCCCCGAAGCAGTACCCGTGGTCCGTGATCGCCACGGCCTTCTGGTTCTGGGCCTTGGCCTGGGCCACGAGCTTCTTGATCTTCGCGGCCCCGTCGAGCATCGAGTATTCGGTGTGGACGTGCAGATGCGCGAAGTCTTTGGCCATGGGCCCAGTCTACGCGGAGCGTCAGTCACTCGCCTCAGGACGCAGCCGCCTTCGCCGAGAGAAAAGAAACGGCGGCCGAACGCGCTTGCAACAAAAGAGGCTCTCTAGGCGGAATCCGCCGTCCGAAGGTTCCTGCGGCAAGGCGCCCGGCGGCGGGCTTTCTCAGCGGAAGACGCCCTCGCGCATCGCCTCGAGCGAGTTTTGCAAATCCTCCGGGTATGGAGCGGCGAAGGCGACCCACTCCCCGGACGTCGGATGTTCGAATCCCAGGCGGACGGCGTGGAGCCATTGCCGCGTGAGGCCGAGTCTCGCCGAGAGCGTCGGATCTGCTCCGTACATGTCGTCGCCGACGCATGGATGCGACATCGCCGACATATGGACCCGAATCTGATGCGTCCGGCCCGTCTCCAGACGGACCTCCAGCAAGCTTGCGCCGGCCATCGCCTCGAGTGCCTCGTAGTGGGTGACGCTCGGGCGCCCGTCGGCGCGCACGGCCATTTTCCACTGGCGCCGATTGTCGCGGCCGATGGGCGCTTCGATCGTTCCCGACATGGGATCGGGATGGCCCTGCACCAGCGCGTGGTAGACCTTCTCGACGGCCCGGTCTCGAAAGGCGCGCTTGAGCGCCGAGTAGGCGGCCTCCGATTTGGCGACCACCATGCAGCCGGTCGTTCCGACGTCCAGCCTGTGGACGATGCCCTTCCGCTCCTGGGGGCCATGCGTGGTAAGTTTTACGCCTTCGGCCATGAGGGTTCCAAGCACGTCCGGGCCCTCGAAGTTGAGCGAGGGATGGGCCGCCATGCCCGCGGGCTTGTCGACGACGACGAGGTCCTCATCCTCGTAGAGCCTGACGATCCCCTCTGCCGAAGGCCGCGGCTCCAGCGACGGCGGGTCTGGGACGAGGATCTCCAGAACTGCCCCGGAGGGGACACGGTCGGATTTGGAGGCGACCGCCCCGTCTATCCATGCCTCGCCCTTCTGGACTGCCGCGGCGCAAACGCTCCGGGAAAGGCCGGTCATTCGGGAAAGGACGGAGTCGACCCTATCTCCGGCCAGCCCGTCGGGGACCGGGTAAAAGCGCCTTTCAGGCATGCCCGAGATTGTCCCGTCGAGCTGAGAGCCCAGCGTTTTCGCCCGGTTCGACGGGCTTTTCGGCGTCGGAAATCGCGCCTTCGTCCACTCCGCCCGGGCTCAGGCGCGCCGCTGCGCCGCCACAGCCTCCGGCCGCGACCGCGACGCGGTCACCCACGCCGGCATCCCTCGCCGCGCCGCCGTCCGTGCGCCTCGCCTCCGCAGCGCCGTCGGATTGGCCTTCGCGGCCCTCTCCGCCATCGGCCTCGCTGACCTGTTCGTTTCCACGCCCTGACTCCCCGTCGAAAGGAACGGAGAGCCAGGTGAGAACGACGATGACGACGATCCCGAGAACGAGTGCGACATCCGCCATGTTTCCGATGAACCAACGCCCGTAGGCGATGAAATCGACCACGTGGCCGCGGCCGACGCCCGGCTGCCTGAAGAGCCTGTCGACGAGATTGCCAGCTGCGCCGCCCCATACGACCCCCAGCGTGATCGTCCATGGGAGCGACGACGTGCGTCTGATCCACAGGGGAAGAGCGAGGACCACCACCGCCGCGACGACGGTGAAGACCCACGTCGAACCGGTAAGAAAGGAGAAAGCCGCTCCGGGGTTGAAGTGCAGCTCAAAGCCCAAAAGGTCGCCGAAAAGGCGACGGCGCGCGCCGTCGCCCAACGATGAGAGAGCCCATTGCTTGGTCGCCTGGTCGATGGCGACGGTGAGAAGGCCGACGACGATTGCCCACATCGTCAGCCGGCCCGCTTTGTGTGCCGTGCTCATTCGATATGTCCTACGCCGAACGGCGGCAGCCGCGGGCTGCCGCCGTTCGCCCGCTCAGGCTCAGCGTTGATCCGACGAGGGCGTGGAACCCGATTCGACGTCGGCCAAGAGCGACTCGAGGTAGCTCTTGAGGCGAGTGCGGTAATCCCGCTCGAAGTCTCGAAGCTCCGAAATCTTGCGCTCGAGAAGCCCGCGCTCCTGCTCCAGCTGGGTGAGCGTGCGGTTGTGCTGCTCCTCCGCTTCGGCAATGATCCGCTGGCTCTCGGCATTGGCCTCGGCGAGGATGCGATCGGCCTCGGCCTTTCCATCGCTGATGTACTTGTCATGCAGCTGTTGGGCCAGGGCGAGCATGCCTGCGACGGCGTTGGTGTCGCCGCCTCCAGCTGCGCCACCTCCGACCGGGGCGAAGGAGGCCGTGGTCGCCGCGGAGAACGGGGCCTCGCCACGCCCAGTGGCGGCGCCGGAGTTCTCCAGCTCGGCGATCCGAGCTTGAGCCTTCTTCAGCTCGTTTTCCAGCTCGGCCTTCTGGGCGGTGAGCTGGGCGATGGTTTCGGCAACTTCGTCGAGGAAGAAGTCGACCTGGTCAAGGTCGTATCCCTCCTCGATTGAGCTCGGTGCCTTGAAGCGTGCATTCAGGACATCGGATTCAGTCAGCAGCGCCATGTGTGTATTCACCTCTGTGTTTTGGTACGTATTCCTCAGCGGGCAAAAACGCCGCCTACAGGGATACGTTACCCGAAATGGTGCCAATGTTCACCGTGTGAATGGTGCTGCATCCCTGCAAGCCTTTTCCGCGAGCGAAACCTCAACGGACCAATCCGCGAGATTACACGCAAAAGTCGATATTTGCCGACGAAGCGGAGTAGGGAATCCCTCCCAAAATTCTCAAAGCGAAGACGATGGCGGCGAGCGCCGAGCCAGCGTCCCCAAGCCGAGTCGAGGTCCGCCGTTCGAACGTCGTTCCTCCCCGGGGCGCCATCGATTCCGCGTGCGCGCTCAACGACGCAGCCGGGCAGCGAGCTCGAAGGGAGGCCAGCATCAACGCCCCACGCCGCCCGAGCTCGAGTCGATGTTCACTCTGCGCGAAGCGTCGGGAGAAGCTGGCAGAGACAGGCCGCCCCGGCGCGTTCGGTCAGGCTCGAAGCGACGGACGCAACACGAACCGTTGAACGCGCGGTGCGCTCTGCTTCGGCCAAAGCACACCGAGTGAATTGCTGCAACGCGCGCCGCGCTTGGGGACGCCTCTCGGCCGTGCAAAAGGGCTTTCAGTTGCACGACAGCCGCCCGGGCGGCTGCGCAGGCGGCTGTTCCGGGGCGGACCCTAGGAGGCTAAACAAACTGCTGGAGCAGCCTTCCGAGAATCCCAAGGCCCAAAATGACGATGAGAAACGCCATGTCGAAGGCCACGGGCCCCAGCCGCAAGGGCGGAACGTACTTGCCGATAAAGCGCAAAGGGGGATCCGTGGCCTTGTAGACGACATTGACGGCGACGAGGGCGAAGCCAGTTGGGTTCCAGTCCCGCAGGATCATCGACACGATGTCGATGACGACCCTCGCAAGAAGGAGGACCATGTAGAACTGGATGAAAAGAAGAAGTATGCCGATGGCGATTTTCATCAGAAAGCAGGGGCGCCGCCCGCGGCGGCGTGCTCGTCCATCGTCACAGTGTGAGGAGTCATGAGGAGGACGTCTTCAGAAACCTTGTTGAGCTGGCCTTCGAGGCCGAAGCACAGGCCGAGTGCAAAGTCGACGATTCGCTTTCGCGACTCGGTGTCGGTCTCCGTCAGGTTGAGGATGACGGGAAGGCCGGAGCGATACTGTTCAGCGAAAGCTCGGACCTCGGAAAAAGAGGTCGGGTGCACCGTCACGATGCGTGCAAGCTGAGGAACCGACGGAACCGAACGAATGGGCGAGACGTCGGCGTCGAGGCGCTCCTCGTCGTCGTACTCCTCGTACCCGTCCTCGTATTCGTCGTACTCGTCGCTCAGCGTCGACCTGTCAACGAAGCGTTGGAACATTCCCATGCCGATATCTCTTTCACTCGCGGGGCGTACTCCATCCAACGTATTGCAGATCGCGGCGTTTGACGGCGATTTAGAAAGGCGTGTCGCGCCTGACCTGAACGAGGCCGACGAACCTTCCGCTTGCCCTTTTCGCCGTCATCTCGCGGCGATGGGAGTAATATCGGGCGTCTTCCATCGTGCAAATCTCCGATCGGGCGACATTGCCGACCCCGGCCTTCCTCAGTTGCAGCTCCAGCGCCTCGGGAATGTCGATCGCCGGCGTGCCCCAAGAGGTTCTCGAATAGCTCCCGGGCGCGAGGCTCTCCGCCTCATCCCGCATGTCCGCGGGAACTTCGTAGCACCGTCCGCAAATCGACGGACCGACGTATGCGCGGATCCCTTGGGCTCCCCTCTCGCGCATCGTCTCGAGGGCCACGGAGGCGATGCCCGCAAAGAGGCCGGAGCGGCCGACGTGGACCGCCGCGGCTATGGGCGCGTTGGAGGCGGCGAGGAGGAGGGGGACGCAGTCTGCCACCATGACGGCGGCGGAGCAGGGATGCAGGGAGGCGTCGACGACGAGGCCGTCGGTGTCCGCAAAGGTCCGCCCGGGGGTGCCGGACGTCAGAACCTGCGAGTCGACCACCTCGACGTTGGCGCCGTGGACCTGGTCCATCCACGTGATGAATCCGACCTCGCTCGTCAGGCTCAGCCTGTTGCGTGCAACGGCCGAAGGGTCGTCTCCGACGTGCAAGCCCAGGTTGAGGCCCTCATAGGCCCCCTCGGAGGTCCCTCCCCGACGCGACGTGAAACCGGCCCGGATTCGGCCGCCGGGAACGGCCGAATCGAGCACCCACTCGACGAGAGACACGTGAGCTTACTGATCTTCGAAGAGGAACGCTGGAATATCCAGGTCGCGGCTGGAGCGCGTCGTGGGCTCCTCGACGACCGGAGGGATCGACCGGGCGGGGGCCGGCGACGTCTTGGCGACGGGCTCGGCCACAGGATGGCTCGGCGTCGCGATGTGGTGGTGCTGGCCGGTGCTCACCGGCTGAATGGCCGGCTCTTCGGCGCGGTGCGAGGGAACAGGGTCCTCGAACGTGCGCGAGCGCGTCGGCGGTGCCTGCGCGGGGCGCGAGGCGGACGTGAACTGTTCGTCTTCCGGCTCGTCGAATCCCGCGGCTATGACTGTTACGCGCACGACGTCGCCGAGCGAATCGTCGATGATGTGGCCGAAGATGATGTTCGCGCTGGGGTCCGCGGCTTCCTGGACAAGCTTGGAGGCCTGGTTCATCTCCTGTAGAGAGAAGTTCTCGCCGGATTGGAACGACAAAAGCACGCCGTGCGCGCCGTCGATACTGGCTTCGAGAAGCGGCGAGGAGATCGCCGCCTCCGCGGCGCGCATCGCCCTGTCGTCGCCCGTGGCCTCGCCGATGCCCATGAGCGCGGTTCCCGCGTCCTTCATGATCGCCTTGACATCCGCGAAGTCGAGGTTGACCAGCCCCGGGATGGTGATGAGGTCGGAGATTCCCTTCACGCCGTTGCGCAGAACCTCGTCTGCGAGATGGTACGCCTCGAGGACCGTGAGATTGTCGTCGGCGATCTCCAAAAGACGGTCGTTGGGGATGACGATGAGGGTGTCGACGGCCTTGCGCAGCTCGGCCAGGCCGGCCGTCGCGTTGTTCGCCCGCTGGCGCCCCTCGAACTCGAATGGCCGCGTGACGACGCCCACCGTCAAGGCGCCGATGGATCGGGCGATCTCGGCGACGACGGGGGCCGCCCCAGTTCCCGTTCCGCCGCCTTCTCCTGCGGTGACGAAGACCATGTCGGCGTCTTCGAGGGCCGCGCTGATGACCTCGCCGTTCTCCTCGGCGGCTCTCCGGCCTACCGCCGGATCGGCGCCCGCGCCCAGGCCGCGGGAAACCTCCCTGCCGATGTCGAGCTTGGTCTCGGCCTCGGACTTGACGAGGGACTGGCCGTCGGTGTTGATTGCAATGAACTCGACGCCTGCAAGTCCATCCTGAATCATGCGATCAACGGCGTTCACACCGCCGCCGCCCACACCGATGACTTTGATGTTCGCGCCGTTGTTGAGAGTGGGCATCGCTCTCTTCCTTTCAGACTTCAACTCGTACTTGAAGTTTTCTCCGTTCACCTTCGCGGACAAGGTAGAGGGCCGTGTTCGGCCGTTCAACCTCCGCGCGGGGCGTGTCGCGTATTCCAGAGTCGAATATACGTGAGAAACGGACCGATGTGCAGAGCAACCCGCCCAGTTCGCCAGGCGCAAGAATCCGCCTAGTTCTCGGTGACCGGGGCATGCGGGGCGGAAACGTCGTAGCGCTTCGCCTTCTGAGAGAGCAGCCCCTTGAGCACCCTGGCCTTCACCGCGGATTCCTCGGCGCCTCCCCAGTTCACAGTCGCCCCGTCCGAGAGGGTGAAGGAGACCTGCCCCGCGCGCGTGACCTGCACGGAGGCCACCTGCCTGCGCGTGCCCTCGTCGAGGGCGCCGAGCACGGCGCCCATGATCGACGTCGCCCGCGGCGCGTCGCCGTCGGCGAGCTTGAGCTTCGGGAGCGAGGACGTCTGGCTCTTGGGGACGTCCAAGCGCACGCCGTCCTCGTCTATGGCCGTGCACGAGGCCTTCTCCACCATGCAGGCGACGGGTTTTCGCAGCGTGACGGCGACGGTCACCCCGCCCGGAAAGTTTCGCGTGACTTTGGCCCGCTTGACCATCGGGAGGCTCTTGCGAACTTTCGATTCGACCTCGCCCGTGTTCAGGCGAACGAGCGGCGTTCCAACGTACTCGCCGACGGCGGCCTTCACGTCGCCGTCGGCGACCCCGGCTACCCCCGCACCGCGAACCGCGACCCCACCCGATCGCAGGGCGAGCAGCGGGCTGAAGAAGACGACCCAGGCGAGTATGACGACGGCGGCCCCGGCGATCGAGGCGCGCACAATTCCGCGCTTGCGGACGCGGCGACGCTCGGCCAAGCGTTCGCGGCGACGCTCCGTCATGTCTACGGGGTCCGACTCGCGCCTTGACGCCGCGCGCCAGCCCCGCGGGGGACCTCCCTCGACGATCTCGGCGACGACGGCCTGTCCGCGACGGTCCCGGTTCTCCGAAGCGAGGTTTGGCTCTCCGCGGCGCCTCGCGCCCGCGGGTTCGAGGCCGGTCGCCCTGCGCGGGCCGAGGCCTGCGACGCCGGAAACGGCGGCCTGCTCGCCTGTGCGGGCTTCTGAGGGACTCGACGGGCTGAGGGAGGAAGCGGCCTCGGGCCTCTCTCGACGGGACTCCTCTTCCGGCCGACGGGCGCCCTCCTCCACTCGCCTTCTGGGCCGCCTGGGAGGCCTCATCGCTGCCCGATCTGGTCGAGGATCGTCGGGCCGAGCTCGGTCACGTCGCCTGCGCCCACGGTCATGACGAGGTCGCCGGGGCGGGCGCGCGCAGCGAGGGCGCGGGCCGCCTCGAACCTGTCCGGCACAAACTGGGCTCGGGCGGGGTCCATCCTCGACGTGACAAGGTCGCCTTCCACTCCCGGCGTCGGGTCCTCGCGGGCCGCGTATACGGATGTGACGATGACGTCGTCGGCGAGAGACAAAGCCTCGGCGAACCGATCGGCGAAGTTGGCCGTCCGCGAATACAGATGAGGCTGGAAAAGCACGCGCAGCGCGCCGTCGCCGACGACGGCCCGAGCCGCCCGAAGCGTGGCCTCAACCTCCGTGGGATGGTGCGCGTAATCGTCGATCACACGGACTCCCCCGGCTTCTCCTCGCAGCTCGAAACGCCGGCCTGTCCCCAAGAAATGGGAGAGAGCGGAAGCCATCTCTTCACGGCCGACCCCCAACTCCACGCCCGCGGCCCATGCCGCGGCGGCGTTGAGCAGATTGTGGTCGCCGACGACGCTCAGATCCACGCGGACGGGCCCCGAGCCGTCGTCGAAAGTGCCCGACGCGCCCAGGGGCCGCGAGGCCTCGCGCGGCGATTCGTCCGGCTCGGCTTCGCCCGACGCCGCTTTTTCCTGCCGCGCTTCGCCCGATTGAGCGCGTACGGGCGAGACCCTCACGTGCGCTGCGGCCCCACGCGGCCCGTCGCCGCGCCCGTAGGTGACCACCCGCTGCCCGCGGTCGATTGCCCCGACGGCTATGCGCAGCGCCCCCGGCGAGTCCGCGCAGGCGACTAGGACGCCGTCGGCCTTGAGCAGCCGGGAGAACTCGGCGAAGGCCTCTTCGAAAGCCTCTGTGCTTCCGTAGTGGTCGAGATGGTCCGGTTCGACGTTCGTGACGACCTCGACGAGGGGCTCGTAGTTGAGGAAGGAAGCGTCGGACTCGTCGGCCTCGGCGACGAATGCCCTGCCTCCTCCGAGGTGGCTTCCGCCGCCCGCGCCGACCACGCTGCCGCCGATGGCCCACGAAGGGTCGAGGCCGACCTCGCGCAGCGCCATCGCGATCATCGCCGACGTCGTCGTCTTTCCGTGGGCCCCGGCCACAGCCACGAAGTCGCGGCCGCGGGCGGCCAAAGCGAGGGCCTGCGACCGGTGGAGGACCTTTTGCGAACGCTCGCGCGCCACGGCAAGCTCCGGGTTGCTCTCGCGAATGGCAGAGGAGACGACCAGAACGGCGTCGGCGGGCACATGCCGGGCGTCGTGCCCTATCGACACGGCGATGCCCTCGGCTGCCAAACGACGCGTCGTCTGGGACTCCTTCGAGTCCGACCCCGAAACCTCGGCGCCGGAGGCTGCCAGCAGCTCCGCCACGACGCTCATGCCCGCGCCTCCGATTCCTACCAAGTGATACTTTCCCTGCGGCGCGCCGGGCGAGGCCGCCCCCGTCCTCGCCTCCGTCATCGCCTCTCCCCCGTTTCTTCGATGAGTCGAGCCAAACGCTTGTCGGCGTCGACGGGCATGAGCTCGCTCAGAGCGGTCGACATGGCTGCGAGCCTGTCGCCGTCGAGCACGAGCGGAATGATCTCGTCAGTCACGTTCTTCAAGCTGAAATCGCGGTCGCGCACGAGGCGCGCGCCCCCGGCTCGAACGGCTTCGGCCGCATTCTTCTCCTGCTCCCCGTTGCCTATCGGCAGAGGAACGAAGTAGCCCGGAATGCCGAGGGCCGCAAGCTCCGCGACCGTCCCGGCGCCGGAGCGGCACAGAACGAGGTCGGCCACCGCGTAAGCCAACTCCATGTCCGTCAGGTAGTCGATCACCCGGTAGTTCGAGGCCTTCGCGCTCGCCTTTCGGACGGGGCCGTCTTTTCCCCGCCCGGTCAGGTGGACGACCTGAATTCCCGCCTCGTCGAAGGCCGGAGCGGCCTGGACGAGGACGTCGTTCAAGTGCTTGGCGCCGAGAGAGCCGCCGGTGATCAGAAGGGTCGGCAGGGCGGGGTCGACCCCCAGCTCCTCGGCCGCCGCGACGTGGGCCGATCCGCGAGCCTCGGCGTCGTCGCGCAGCGCCGCCAAGTCCGCGATCTTCTGACGGAGCGGCAGGCCGACCACCCGGGTCGTGCCGGACGAGGCCGACAGGCGGGTCGATCGGAAGGTCAGGGCGACGACGGCGGCCTTTCGCGCGCCGTACCTGTTGGCCAGGCCGGGCTTGACGTTCTGCTCGTGCACGACGAAGGGCACGGAGCGCTTGCGCGCCGCGGCGTAAAGCGGGGTCGATGCGAAGCCGCCGAAGCCGACCGCCACGGCCGCGCCGGCCTCGTCGAGGACCTGGCCGGCTTTGGCGACGGCGCTCTTGTACTTCCCCGGGAATTCGAAAAGACCCTTGCCAATTCTGCGCGGGAGGGGAACGCGCGGAATCTCGACGAATTCGATGCCGGCGGCGGGAACGAGCTCGGCCTCCAAGCCTTCCTCGGTGCCGATCGCGCAGACGTCGATGCCCCGTTCAGTCAGGGCCTTCGCCGTCGCCAGCAGAGGATTGACGTGGCCGGCGGTTCCGCCGCCCGCCAAAACGACTTTCATACTCATCCTTTCACTACGGCGCGTACGCGATGGGCCAGGCGTCCGCGCACGCGGAAGGATTCCCTGACTCCGGGGGCCGAAAGCGCGCACGAGACGGCGAAGCCGACGGCCAAAAGGCACGCGATGACGGCGGAGCCCCCCTGTGAAATGAGGGGAAGCGGCACTCCGAAAACAGGGAAGACGCCCGTTACTACGAGCATATTCGCCATCGCCTGCCCGCACATCCACACGGCTATGCCGCCGCATGCGAGCCTCGCGAATCGCGACGGGTGGTAAGTGGCGATTTTCATAAGTCCGAAACCGAGCACGAAAAACATGGCGACGACGACGAGGCAGCCGAAGAGCCCCAACTCTTCGCCGATGACGGCGAAAATGAAGTCATTCTGCGCCTCGGCGAGGTTTCCCGGCCATTTCTCAATACCGGTGCCCAGGCCGCGCCCGGACAGACCGCCGGACCCAAAGGCCCACAGGGCGAAATCCGACTGGGTCGGGTCCGCCGAATCGGGCAGACTAGCGAGATTGGCCAGATACTCCTTGATTCGCGTCAGGCGTGAGGGGCTCATGGCCACCAGCACGGCGGCGCCGAACCCGGCGAGCGCCCCGCCCGCGATGTAGTAGTGGCTCGGCATCCCGGCCAGCCAGAATATGCCCGCGCAAATGAGGGCGAAGACCATGGCCGTGCCCATGTCGAAGCCGAGGAGGACGGCCGCCAGGGCGAGCGCGGCGCCCGCGGCGACAGGAAGCCTGTGGACTCCCCTCCAACGCTCCGGCAAAATGCCCCAGGAGGGCATGAAGAAGGAGTGGATGCCCCAGTCGTTCGTCCGACTCCTGCCCAATTGCGCGGCTATCCAGACGATCGTGGCGAACTTCAAGAATTCGGACGGCTGGATGGTGAAGGGGCCGATCTTCAGCCAGTTGAGGTTGCCCGCCACGTCCTTCCCGAGAGGGGTGACGACGGCGCACTGCAGGGCGACGCCGGCGGCGAAGATCCAGTTGGCAGCGCGCAGGAACACGCCCGCCGGAAGGAAGACGGCGACGGCTCCGACTGCCAGGCCGATCGCCGCGTACATAAGCTGGCCGTTGGCCGTTGTGAAGGCCAAAGCCTCCCCGTTGATCCGCGCGTTTCTGATGGCCGCCGGAGCCGTGGCCGAATAGACCATGACGATGCCGATCACCAGCAGCGCGCACGCGGAGACGAGGATGAGCGAGATCGCCCGGTGCATCTGGTCGCGGACCGTCTCGGCGGGGTAGGCGGGCTCCGGCCTGCGGGCCTCCGCCTTCGCTTTGGCGATTCCGACTCCGTGGGCGCCCTTGAGCCTGACGAGGGCGCCGCCGGCCTTCGGGCGCCGGCGTTCGCTGTCGGTGCGGGCGCTGTCAGTGCGGGCCATCGTTCCTCCTTGCGGCCTCGGCGAATCGCTCCCCTCGCTCGGCGTAGGAGGCGAACTGGTCCATCGACGCGCACGCCGGCGCAAGCAAAACGACGTCGCCCCGGCGGGCGTGGGAGCGCGCGGCCGCCACGGCGTCGTCCATCGGCGCGGGCGACGCCGGATCGATGTACGTCACCGGAACGTCGATGCTCGCCAAAGCGCTCTTCCACGGTTCCTGGTCGACGCCGATGACGACGACGGCGCGGAGCTTTCCCGAGACGTCCGCAACGAGGTCCTCGAAACGCCCGCCCTTGGCCAAGCCTCCGACGATCCACACCGTCGTCCCGTCCGCCTGCGCCCCGAGGCTCGCCCTGGCGGCATGGGCGTTGGTCGCCTTGGAGTCGTCGACGTAGCGGACGCCGTCGACCGTCGCTGCGAGCTCGATGCGGTGGGCCCCCGGGCGAAACGCCCGCAGCGCGGCGCGCACGTCCTCCGGCGCCACCCCGGCCGCCCGTCCCAGGGCAGCCGCCGCCATGGCGTCGCAGACGATGTGCACGGGCAGGTCCGCGCCCGCCGGCGCCAGCTGCGCCAGGTCGCCGAGGGAGAAGAGCTCGATCGCCTCCCGGAAACGGTCGGGCCCGAAAGCCCGGTCGACGACTGCGTCCTCGACCAAGCCGACCTGGCCGGCCGAGGGAACCCCGAGGGTGAGCCCGATCGCCCTGGCCCCCTCGACGACGTCGGCCTCGTCGACCATGCGCTGGACGGAGGGGTCGCCCACCGGGTAGATGCACGCCGCTTGGACGCGCTCGTACACGCGGGCCTTGGCCCGCCAGTACGCTTCGCGCGAGCCGTGCCATTCAAGGTGGTCGTCGGCGATGTTCAGGCATATCGAGGCCAACGGCGACATGGTGCGGGTGGTGCGCAGCTGGAAGGAGGACAGTTCGACGGCGAAGGCGCCCGCCGCGCCGCCGTCGGTGCGGGAGACCTCCGCAACGGCCGGATTGCCGACGTTTCCGACGGCCTTGCCCTTCAGTCCCCCGGCGTCGAGGATGGCCTCTGTCATGGACACGGCGGTGGTCTTGCCGTTGGTACCCGTCACGCACAGCCACGGGGCCGCGCGGCCGTCGTCGAAGGCCCTCAGGCGCCAAGCCAGCTCGATCTCGCTCCACACCGGGACCCCGGCGCGCGCCGCTCGCTCGAAGAGAGGGCCGACCTCGGGGACGGCGGGCGCCGGAATGACGACGTCGGGCTTCCATGCGAGGGCCTTCTCCGCGAGGGCGGCGGGGTCGGCTGCGGCGCCGCGCTCGTCGACGTCGCCGACTCCTTCCAGGGCGCGCTCGTCTGCATCCCACGCTGAGACGACGGCCTCGGTCGCATCCGCGAGCGCTTGGACGCAGGCAGTGCCGGATTTGCCGAGGCCGACCACCGCCACCCTCGCGCCCGCGAGCTCGGCCGCCCCTGGGATTTCGACGCTCACTGGTGTGCCAGCCATTCGGCGTAGAACGTGCCGACCGCCATGAGCATGAGGAGCGCCTCGATGATCCAGAAGCGGACGACCACGGTCACTTCCTTCCAGCCTTTGAGCTCGAAGTGATGGTGGAGCGGGGCCATGCGGAATATCCGTTTCCTCGTGATCTTGTAGAAGCCCATCTGGAGTGCCGCCGAACCCACTTCGATGAGGTAGAGGCCGCCGATGAGAACGGCGAGGATCTCGGTGCGGGTGAGAATGGAGATGCCGGCGAAGGCGCCTCCGAGGGCGAGGGACCCGGTGTCTCCCATGAAGATCTTGGCGGGCGAGGTGTTCCACCACAGGAAGCCGAAACAGGAGCCCACGATGGCGGCGCAGACGATGGCGAGGTCTCTGGGGTCGCGGACGTCGTAGCAGCCGGGCGCCTGGCCGAGGACCCCGTGGCAGACCTGGTTCGACTGCCACATGGTGATCGTCGCGTATGCGCCGAATGCGATCATCGATGCCCCCGCGGCGAGCCCGTCGAGGCCGTCGGTGAGGTTGACCGCGTTGGACCACGCCGTGATGAGGAAATTGGCCCAGATGACGAAGAATACAATTCCGACTCCGACGCCGAGGAAGGCGAGGTCGATGTTCGTGTCGCGCAGGATGGAAATTCGCAGAGTCGCCGGGGTTCTGTTCTCCGAGTTGCGGAAGCGCAGGGCCATGACGGCGAAGCTGATCCCCACGAAGGCCTGGCCGAGTATTTTCGCCCACGGGGTCAGCCCCAGGGACTGCTTCTTCCTAATCTTGGCGAAGTCGTCAAGGAAGCCGATGAAGCCCAGGCCGACCGTGAGGTACAGGAGGAGCAGGCCGGAGGCGTTGGGCGAGCGGCCCGTCGCGAGATTCGCGACGAAGTATCCGAGGAGGGCGCCGACGATGATCATGACGCCGCCCATGGTGGGCGTTCCGCGTTTGATTTGGTGGCTTGTCGGCCCGTCTTGGCGGATGAACTGACCGTATTGCCGGGCCACGAGTATCTTGATGAAGAACGGCGTGCCCACGAGGGTGACGAAGAGCGAGATGCCGCCCGCGATGAGTATCGACAGCACTACTTCTTCTCCTCCCTCAGGGAATCGGCTACCTTCCAGACCCCCGAACCGTTCGATCCTTTCACCAACACTACGTCACCGGCGGCCAGGGCGGCGTCTAGCTCTCTCAGCGCGCCTTCGGGCCCGGCGGCCCACGTTGCGTCCACGCCTTCGGCCTCGGCGGCCGAAGCGAGGGGCCGAGCCTCCTCGCCGACGGCGACGAGGCAGGCGACGCCGGCCTGGGCCGCCGCCTTGCCGATCGCCTCGTGCTCGAGCAGAGAGGCCTCGCCGAGCTCGAGCATTTCGCCGAGCACGGCAACCTTGCGCCGCCCGCGCCCGAGCCGTTCCAGGGCCGCCAATCCGGCACGCATGGAATCGGGGTTGGCGTTGTACGAGTCGTCGATGACCGTCGCGCCGCCCGCCTCGAAGACGTCCATGCGATGGGGGCTCGCGGCGCCGACGGCGCTGAGGGTCGAGGCGATCTGCGCCGTCGGAATCCCCAGCGAATGGGCGAGCGCCGCCGCGGCGAGGGCGTTCGCCACGTGGTGTTCGCCGACGAGTCTGAGCTTGACGTCCGCCTCGCCCTCCGGCGTGACGAGCGTGAAGGACGCGCGTCCGTCCGCGCCGACGTCGATGTTTCGCGCTGCGACGTCGCCCGCCCCGCGCGCCGAGAAGGTCAAAACCGGCCCGTGCGCGAGCCCGGCCATGGCCGCAACCCGCGGGTCGTCGGCGTTGAGGACGACGACGCCGCCTTCGCGGGTGCCGGTCACAAGCTCGGACTTGGCGCGCCCGACGTTGTCGATGCCTCCGAATTCGCCCAGGTGCGCGCGGGCGACGATGAGGACGGCCGAGGCGTCCGGGGGCGCGATCGACGTGAGGTAGTCGATGTTGCCGACGTGGTCCGCGCCCATTTCGAGCACCAGTGTGGCTGTGCCGGCGTCCGTGCGCAGAACCGTGATCGGAAGGCCCAGTTCGTTGTTGAAGGACCCGGGAGGGGCGATGACCGGCCCCCTGCTTTCCACCAGGGAGGCCAGCAGGTCCTTGACGGTTGTCTTGCCGACCGACCCCGTCACGGCCACGACCTTGAGGGCGGGGTTCCCTTCGGCCCTCGCCCTTTGGAGATTCGCGCGCGCCAAAGCGCCGATCGCTTTTTCGACGTCGTCGACGACGATGACCCGGGCCGGGTCGGCGCCCGAGGCGACCGCGGTGGAAGGATCGGATGTGACGACGGCCCGTGCGCCCGCCGACAGTGCGGCTCCGGCGAGCTCGGCGCCGTCGACCCGTGCGCCCTTGATGGCCGCGAAAACCTCGCCGCCGCTGACGGTCCGCGTGTCGGCTGTCAGCGATGAAATCTGTTCTCGTGCGACGTCGGGGGGAGTATCGCCCGCCGTCGTCGCATTGCAATCGGCAACGACTTGCGCGAGCGTCACCGGTATCATGCTTTCTCCTCACCGTCGTGGACGCGGGCGCGCTTGCGTAGGGCGCGCCGCGCCTCGACTCGGTCGTCAAGTTCGATCGGAACGCCCGCCACCTCCTGGATGGTTTCGTGGCCGCGCCCCGCAAGGAGAATGGTATCCCGCTCGGAGGCTTCTGCGATTGCGGCGTCTATGGCTTGGGACCGGTCCGCGATCTCGACGACGGGGGTGTCGAAGCCGCGCGTTCCCTCGATGACGGCCGCTCTGATGACGGCGGGGTCCTCGTCGTGGGGATCGTCGTCCGTGATGTAAACGAAGTCGCCGTACCGGGCGACGGCGGCGCCCATGGCCGGGCGCTTGCCCTTGTCGCGGTCTCCGGCCGACCCCGTGAGCACGACGAGCCTTCCTTCGGTCGAGGGGCGCAGCGCCTTCATGGCGTTGACGAGCGCCTCCGTGTTGTGGGCGAAGTCGACGATGACTCGCGGGCGGGCGTTGAGCACCTCCATGCGGCCCGGCACCGAGGGATTGATCCCCGCGGGAAGGGCGCGCGCAAGCTCGTCTGGAGAGTACCCGGCAGTCATGACCATGACGGCCGCGAGCGCTGCGTTCGCGACGTTGAAATCCCCCGGAAGGGAGGTGCTCGTCGCCAGCCTGCGCCCGTCGGTCGATTCGAGGACGAAACTCGACCCTTCCAGGGCGAGCGCCTTCCATCCCACGACGCCGTCGGGCAGATCCGGCAGGCCGGAGTCAACGGCGAGGGCGGCGACCTCCCCTTCGAGCCTCGGCGCGCATTCCGCAAGGAGCCGACGGCCGTATTCGCCGTCGACTGAGACGACGGCGTTGCGGGCCCTCTCCGGGGTGAAGAGGCTCGCCTTGGCTTGGTAGTACCTCTCCATCGTGCCGTGGAAATCGAGGTGGTCCTGGGTGAGGTTCGTAAACCCGGCCACCGTGAATCTCACGGGGTCGCTGCGGCCCTGGACGAGCGCGTGGCTGGAAGTCTCCATGACGACGTCGGTCCCTCCCCCGCGGCGGTGGAAGGCGAGGTAGCTTTGGAGCTCGTCGGGCATGGGCGTCGTCAGGTGCGCCGGAACGCTCATCCCCGCCAGGCGGATCTCGACTGTGCCGATGAGGCCGGGCTTGCGTCCGAGGGCGCCGAGTATCGATTCGACCATGTAGGCCGTCGTCGTCTTGCCGTTGGTTCCCGTCACCGCGTATGAATCGAGGTCGGCGGCAGGTTCGCCGAGGATCAAGGCGGCCGCCTTTCCAACGGCGGCGCGGGGATCGTCGACGACGAGGACGGGGACGGAGCGCCCGCCGAGGTCTCTGCGAAGGATGTCGCGCCCCTGCGCGTCGGTGAGCACGGCGTTCGCGCCGGCTTCTACCGCGGAGGCGGCGAAGGCCGCGCCGTGGACTTTCTCTCCCGGAGTGGCCGCGAACAGGTCGCCCGGCCGCGCCTGCCTGCTGTCGGACGTGACGGATTCAACCGCTGCGTTGCGAGCCTCCGGCCCTCCGTCGCCGACGTCGACCGTCGCCCCGACGGCCGCGGCGAGCGCGTCGAGCTGCGTGAAAAGCCCGGTCTGTCTCGTATAGTCAGTCATTCTTGCCTATCTGATACTCGTACCACGGGTACTTGAACAGGGGCTCGGTCGAAGGCGCGATCCCCAGCTGCCGTACCGCAAAGTGTGCGACATTCGAGAATACCGGAGCGGCCACCTCGCCGCCGTACCCGGCGCCCTTGCCGTTGAAAACGGTGACCGCCACGGCAATCTGAGGCTTGTCCGCTGGCAGGACCCCCACGAATGTGCCGACTCGCTTGGTGAGCTTGCCGTTGGCGTCGGGCACCTGCGCGGTCCCCGTCTTTCCCGCGACGTTGTATCCCTCGACCCTGGCGAGATAGCCGGTCGAATCCTTGTCGGTGACGGCCTGCATCATCTTCAGCATCGTCGCCGCCGAGTCTGCCGAGATCACGCGCTCTTTCTTCTCCGGCGCCACGGGCTTCTCGTTTCCGTCGGCGTCGACGACGGACTCGACGATGTGCAGCGGAACCCTCACTCCCCGATTGCCGATCGTCGCCACCATCTGGCCGAGCTGAACGGTGGTGGCCGACCATCCCTGGCCGAACATCGTCGTGTAGCGCCCCCTGGGACCCCAGGAGCTCGGCTGCGTGAGCCTCCCGCGGGACTCCGCGGGGAGCTCGATGCCCGTCTTCGAGCCGATGCCGAACTTCTTCATGTAGTCATAGCGCTTGGCGTCGGTCACTTTGTCGCCGATCTGAATGAGGCCCGTGTTGTAGGACTTCGCGAGGATCCCGGCCACCGTCATCCTCTCGGTGCCGTGCGAATCGTTGTCGTGGACCTTCTCGCCGTTGGGCATCGTGATCGAGTAGGGCACAGTGAAAACGCTCTCGGGCGTGACTTTCTTCTGGTCGATTGAGCCGGAGAACGTGATGAGCTTGCCTGTCGATCCGGGCTCGACGGGCGCCTGCACGGCCCGCGACCCCCAGTTCGAGGACGCCGTCGAACCGAGATCGGCCGGATTCGGGGAGCCCGAATCCACGAGGGCGAGAATCCTTCCCGTTCCGATCTCGACGACGACGGCCGCTCCCCACTCGGCGTTGTTGGCCTTGACCGAATCGTCGACGGCCTTCATGAGTTGGTTCTGCAGATCGCGGTCGATCGTCAGCTTGACGGTGGAGCCGTCCTTCGCGGCCGCTTCCTTGCGCTTGCCGTTGGGCAAAACCGCGCCTCCCCCGGCGACCTCGACCGTGAGGGAGCCGTTCTTTCCCGCGAGCGCGGCCTCCTGTGACTTCTCAATTCCGGCCTGGCCCTTGATCTGGGCGGGCTCATTCTCGACCTGTCCGGTGTAGCCAAGCACGTTTCCGGCAACCGCGCCGTTGGGGTACTCGCGTTTCATGTACTGCTCGGGCTCAATCCCAGTGATGCGCAGCGCGTTGACCTTGCGCCAGAGATCCGGCGAAACGTCCTTCTTGACGTATGCGAAAGACTTCTTTTTCTCGCCGCCCAGGAGAAGGCCGCCCAGCTCGGCCCGATCCATCTTGAGCAGCGGCGCGAGCTGTTCGGCCGCCGCCGCGGCGCCGGATCCGATGAGGTTGCCGTCCTTGTCGTAGCGCTTGTACTGGGCGATGGCCTTCTGGTTGACGCCGATGTTGTATCGCTCGATCGACGTCGCCAGCACCGAGCCCTTCGAGTCGACGATGTCCCCCCGCTTGGCGTGCAGCGTGTACGTCCTCGTTCTGAAGCCCGACGCGGCCTGCGCGAGGGAGGCGGATCTGACGCCTTGGAGGTCGGCGAGCCGAATGCCCAAAACCCATGCGCACACAACGAAGGCGACGGCGAGCGAATGCAGGCGTCTGGCCGCCAAAGGCAACGACGAGTGGTACTCCTTCAGTCGACGAATGTACCGAGAAAAGGCAGCGCGGCGCGGACGATCCGCGCCACGCCCCTCCGACTCATTGTCGGTGGCAGAAGACGACATCTACTTCCTTTGCGGCTCCGAGGGCTTCTTGACGGCCCCAGTCGTGAGGTCCAAGTGGAGGACGCTCGTTGCTGGAACCAATCCTAGTTGCTCGGCCTTGGCGGTCAGCTTCTGCGGGGTGGAGGCGGAGACGACGCGATCGGCGAGCGTGGCCTCTTTTGCCGTGGCAACGTTGAGTTCCTTCTGCACCGACTGGATCTCGTAAGCCGTGTCGACCATCTGCGTGTTGAGGGCGAAAGCGGTGCCCAAAGCGCCGACGAGGAGCAGTGCGCAGACGATGACGACGCCGAAGAAGCCTCGCGCCGACGCCGGGGCCGGAACTAGTTTCAGGCCGGGAACCCCCGAAACGACGGGGCGGGCGGCGCGCCGGGGCACAGTGGTGGCGGGGATTGCACTCATCGGTTCTTTCCTCGTGTAGTTGCTGGTTTATGCGGTGTGCGGGGTTTCGCGCAGCCTCTCGGCGGCTCTGAGGCGCACCGATGCGCTGCGCGGATTGGCCTGCAGCTCCGCGGCGTCGGCCTTGACGGCGCCGCGGGTGAGCAGGCGGAGATACGGGGCGCGGTCGTCGAGTTCGACGGGCAGGCCCGCCGGCGTCGAGGACGTCGCCCCTTTCGCCATCTCACGCTTGACGATCTTGTCCTCCAGCGATTGGTACGACTCGACGGCGATGCGGCCTCCAACCGCAATCGCCTCGATGGCGCGCGGGATGGCGCGCCGGAGGAGGGCAAGCTCGTCGTTGACGGCGATTCGAAGCGCCTGAAAGGTTCGTTTGCATGGGTTGCCTCCCGTGCGCCTGGCTGGCGCAGGGATTGCATCGCGGACGATGTCGGCGAGTTGGCCGGTGCGCTCGATCGGCTCTGCGGCGCGGGCCGCGAGGATCCTGGCGGCGATGCGCGAAGCAAACCTTTCTTCGCCGTATTCGCGCAGGATCCTCGTCAGCTCCGCCTTGTCCGCCGAGGCTAAAACGTCCGCGGCCGTCGGGCCGCCCGTCTTGTCCATTCGCATGTCCAGGGGGCCGTCGCCGGAGTAGGAGAACCCGCGGCCCTCGTCGTCCAGCTGGAGCGAGGAGACGCCGAGGTCCATCAGCACGGCGTCTGCCCGCCCGGCGCGCCCATACTCGGCGGCGACGTCGGACACGTCGTCGTAGGTCGCACGGACGGCGACGAAACGCTTGCCGAAACGCGCCAAGCGTTCGCCGGCCAACTCAATGGCCTCCGGGTCCCGGTCGATGCCTACGACCGTCAGGTTGGCAAAACGCTCGAGGAAGGCGAATGAATGCCCTCCCATTCCGAGCGTCGCGTCGATCATCACGGGGGCCTCGGCCGTCAGCGCGGGCCCGAGGAGGTTCACGCACTCCTCGAGCAGCACCGGCACATGCAGCGCATTGCCGTCGGCGCGAGGGGGTCCGGCTTTGCTCGTCGCTTTCGACGCCATGCGAACTCCTCTCTGTGCCTTGCGGCGTATACGGCCGCTGCCGCGGCTGCCTTTGTGTGGTCGAATCAGACCGGCCGGCGGCTTTCTTCGCCTTTCTGAAGCTGGGGAACTGCCTCAGACGAGCGAGAAAGCCCTCGGCCGGTCAGAACAGGCCGGGAATGACCTCGTCTTCGCGGTCGGCGAAGGCGGCTTCCTGCGTGTTCAGGTACTCATTCCACGCCGTCAGGTCCCAGATCTCGATCCTGCTTCCCGAGCCGATCACGGCCAGGTCGCGCTCCAATCCGGCGTACTTGCGCAGATTCGAGGGAATGGAGATCCGCCCCTGCTTGTCCGGCACTTGGTCATTTGCACCGGAAAAGAGCACACGTTGATAATCGCGAGCCTCCTTAGAGGTGAGGGGAGCTTGATGAAGCTTCGTTTGAAACTCCTCGAACTCCTCGATAGTGAAGACGAACAGGCAATGCTCCTGTCCCCTGGTGATGACCAACCCGCGCTGGAGTTGGTCGCGGAACTTCGCGGGCAGGATCAGACGACCCTTGTCATCGAGCTTTGGCTCGTATGTGCCCAGAAACACCGCGTCCACCTCCCTCTCGACGCTGGCCACCACTTTACTCCACTTCCCCCCACAAGCAAGGGTCCCTTGGGGGTGTTTTGTCGAAGAAGATCATACGCATCAAGGGAAAACCACGGTGGAGGGCAACTGTACCCATCACGTCACATTTTTGTTGAAACTCTCCGCCTGGAGACGGAGAACGACGCCGCAGATCGGCCTGTTTTCCGGGCGTCGTCGCGTCCGTGGAGCGAAGTGGAGGCAGCCCCCGGGAGCGAAGTGGAGACAGGCCTATGGAGCGAAGTGGAGACGACCCCGGGGGGGAAAAAAAAGTGGAGGGACGACGGCGGCGCGGCCGCGAAGAGAAGCGAGCTTACCCTGCAAAACGAAACGGACCGACGGCGCCGAACAGGCGGGGAACAAGGCGAGGCGACGCCATGGAACAAGGCGAGGCGGCGCGGTGGAGCGAAGTGGAAGGCGCATGGGAGCGTCGCAGCGGATCGCGTCGATGCGGTCCAGCATGCCGATGCCACAAGGGCGGCCGCTTTGCGCGTTCAACGGGGCGGCAAGAGCGTGCCTAGCCCGACGGGAAGTCTCCAAGGCATCCCGTCGGGATGCCTTCAGCCGCCGCTGAAGGGTTCGACCGTTCGGCCGCTGCCATGCCGGAGGCGAATTGCGCCGGTCAACGCGAGAGGCCCGCTCGACGTCGCGGGGCCTTTCGTTGCCGGGCCCTTTGACGGTTGCCGGTCATTCCACGCTTGCGCACACACTACCGGCGGCGGCGCTTCTCCCACTCTTCGGCCTGCTTGGCCATGAAGTCTTGGAAACGGCTGGAGCGAGGAGTCTTTGGCCTCTTCGGCCCGGGATCGTCGTTCTCCGCCTTTTCGATGGGGAAGGACTTGATGCCGGTCGTCATGTACCACGTCCCGAGGAACATGACGACGATCCCGAGGAGCCCGACGATCTCCATCTCGGCCGAGACGCCGAGGGTGAGGACGGCAATGCCTCCAAAAACGACGAGAAGGCCCAGGACGAGATGGCGAATCGACACCTGGCGTGCCGCAGCCTTCGGCGACGGCTTCGGCTTGAGGGTGTCGGCGAACCCGGGATCCTCGTCGGACAGCTGGGCTTCCAGCTCTTCCAACATCTTCCGTTCGTATTCGGAAAGGGCCATGGGTTCTCCTCTGTCGTCGGCGTACCTGTTAAGAATATCCCGAAGGTACGAGCGGCAAAAGTCACGTGAGCAACCACGATGTCATAGTTTCTGGGGCGACGGAGTCCATTCACCTCCGGGTGAACGCGACCTCCCCCGTTTTCGCGGCTTCCCCGATTCTAACGATTCCCTGCGCCTCATCCGCCTCCCCCGTTTTCGGGTCGCCTCTGCCTGTCCGCTTCGGGCCGCCTCTCCTTGTCCGCGCCGATGAGGCTTCCCGGACCGGCGAATGACGGGCCGAATCTGTCGCGAATGCGGTCAAGCGCAGCCTCCGCCCGTTCAAGACGGGGATTCACGCCAAAAGCCTGACGCATGCCCTCACCCGCTTGGTCTCCGAATGCCCAGGCCTCGTCGTCGGAATCCGCGCCCAAAGCCAGCTGCACTCCCTCGCGCTGATCGACTATCTGCTCGGCGCGCAGGCCCAGGAGACGCAGCCCCTCGCCGGAGACGGCGACCGAATCGAAGAGATGTTTGGCGCCCGCGTAGAGGTCAGCCGCCAGATCGGTCGGCCGGGCAAAGGTCGTGCTGCGGGTGATGGTCGTGAAATCGGCGAAGCGAACCTTGATCGCGACCGTCCGGGCGGTCAGATGCGCACGTCGCAGTCTACGCGCGGTGGCATGGGCCTGAGCCAGAAGGATCCTCTCAAGCTTGCCGCGGTCGGCCACATGCTCGAAGAAGGTCTCCTCTTTGCCGATCGACTTCTCCTCGCGAGAGGTTTGCACGGGACGCGGGTCCTGCCCCATCGCCAATCTGTACAGATGCGTTCCGTGGGCGCGGCCGAGGATCCTGGCCAGGCGTTCCGGTCCCGCGTCGGCGAGCTCTCCCACCGTCTCGATGCCATGGTTGGCCAGACGCGCCCTCGTTTTCTCTCCCACGCCCCACAACGCCCCCACCGGCAGCCCATGGAGGAAGGCGATCGTGGCCGAGCGGGGTATGAGGAGCAATCCGTCGGGCTTCGCGTGGGCCGAGGCGATCTTGGCAACGTGCTTCGTCGCGGCGATGCCAACCGACGCCGGAATGCCGACCTCGCGCCGGATGCGCGCCCGCAGATCCGTGGCGATGCGGACGGGCCCTCCCATGAGGCGCCGCGCGCCGCCGACGTCGAGAAAGGCCTCGTCCACCGAAAGCTTCTCTACAAGCGGGGTGACGTCGTGCAGTATGTCCATGATTTGCCGCGACACCTCCGAATACCTGCCGGGGCGCGGAGGAATCATCGTCAGATGCGGGCAGGCCCGAAGGGCGCGAGCCACGGGCATTGCCGAGTTGACGCCGAATTCACGGGCCTCGTAAGAGGCGGCAGAGACGACGCCGCGCTCGGCTCCCCCGACGGCGACCGGCTTGCCCGCGAGCTCCGGGCGATCGAGCAGCTCGACTGACACGAAGAAGGCGTCCATATCGACGTGGAGTATGCCGACGTCGGAATCGTCGTCGCCCCAGAATCGACGGGCTTCTTTCGACCGCGGCGCTCGGGACATCCGTCCTCCTTTCTCACGCGACAATCCTACGTTCAGGCTCCGTCGCTTTTCTGACCGCGCGAAACGCCCGGTCCGCCTGCCACGGCGCCCCCAAGTCTCGGTAGGCTCGTGGCATGAAGCGAGCATCGTCCAGAACCCAGCTGCCCGAGGGGCCCGTCGCAACAACGTACGCCACCGCGGAACTCGTCAGGGCACGGACCAATCCCTCGCAGGTCCTCCTTCTGCTGAACGGCGTCGAGTCTTCGAGTCTGGACCTGGCCGATCCGGAGTACCTGGATTTCGAGTATATGCAGCACATTCGCCTCATACTCGAGTCGCGCTGGGATCAAGGCGGGCGCCGCGCAGTCGAGGCGGGCGTCGAGGGCGGGTCGGCCGAAGGCGGCCCGCGCCGCATGAGGGTGCTTCATCTGGGAGGCGCAGGCTGCGCGCTCGCCAGGGCGTTGGGCGCCCGCAGGGAGTTGCACCAGGTCGCCGTCGAAATCGACCCGGAACTGGCCAGGCTGGTGCGCGACTGGTTTCCGCTGCCGCGCTCGCCCTTTCTGAAGATCAGGGTCGGGGATGCCAGGCACGTCCTCGACTCGACGAAAGCGAGCTGGAACGCGATCGTCCGCGACGCTTTCACGGGCAGGGAGGTGCCGCCGCATCTGCGAACGGCGGAATCCGCGAAACGAGCGGCCGATGTTTTGGAGCCCGGGGGGATTTACGTTCTCAATGCGGTCGCTTCGGCGGGGATTCGGCGGCTTGACGAGGACATCGCGGCCATGGCGGCCGCGTTTGACAATATCGTCGCTATAGCGGATCCTGCTGTTTTCAGCGGAAAGCGTTTCGGCAATTTCGTCGTAGCGGGCTCCGACGCGCGTTTTCCGGTTGAGGCGATCGAGCGGGAAGTGCGCAAATTCCCGCTGCCGACGAAGTTTTTCGACGACTGCGCCTTGCGCTCCCGTGCCGCCTCCGTCAGACCGTTGACGGATTCCCTTGCAGGATGGCCGAGAGCGACGAGCCCGAGGCAAGGTCGTCCGCATCCTGGGCCGAGGACGTCGGCAAACGAGTAAGCACTCCGAGTCTGAGTTTAAGCAAACTGCCGCAGCGGGACGGAGTGCGCACCTCGGCGACGAATCCGACCGTGCTGCGGGGCTTTGCGACACGGAAGACGGGGCGGCCAGCAGGCGGCGCGGGTCAGGCGGAGTGCTTTCCTCGCCGGCGTTTGACTTGGCCTTGGCCGGGCTCGGGCAGCTGCCCCACGTTCGATGCGGGCAAGCTGGCAGGCGGGACGGAATCCGCGCCGGCGCCGCCGAGCGGATCTGCCTCGTTCGGCACGGAAATCGCCGGGGCGGCTCCGCCATCCCCCGCCGCACCGATTTCGTTTGCGGCCGCATCGTTTGGTGCACCGTCAGAGGGCTCGTCTTCACCGGGAGATTCAGGGTTCTCACCCGTGAGCCCTGCGCCGTCGGGCGCCGTTTCGCCCGAGGCGGGAGCGTCGCCGTCGGTCTCCGCCGGAGCTTCCTGTTCGGCCTTTTCGCTGGCGGCCTCAGCCAGGGCGTCCGCTTCGGGGGAATCTTTCAACACGAGGGTCTGCATCCGTTCTAGCGCCGAGTGTCTGGGAGTGTCCCCCGCGGACAGCGCGGCGCCAAAAACGTGAGGAGCGAAGACGATGTTGTGGGACGCATTCGCGTCCTCCTGAGATACGACGGTCTCGCTCTCGCGTCCGAATCCGAGAGCTTCGTCCCAGCCTCGAACTGGCCATGCGTCGACGTCGCCGCCTTGGGCGCCGGATGGGATGAAGCCCTCCTCGGACCCGTCGGCCTCGTACCCAACTGCCTGGCCCCCGTCGCCCGTTGTGAAAGAAACTCCTTCGAATTCGCGGGGCGAGCCCTCCCCGCCAGCGGGCAGGGTGCCCGGCCCTCCGAATGCGCTCGACGATTCGAGTGGGTCGGATGAGTCGAACGCGGCGGGCTCGAACGAGCCGGCCGAATCGAATGAAACAGGCGGTTCAAGCTCGTTGGGCCGCTCCCAAGCCTCAGGATCCTCAGCTGAGCCCGCCCCGCTCGGCGGCCCGGCCATCGCGCTGTCCGCCAAGGCGCCGTCGACCACGGACACGCGCTCTGCAGAGCTTTCGGCCGGTGCGCCCTCCGCGTTGGAAGGCTGCTCGGCGGAGTCCCCCATCATCGACTCGATGACTTCCGACTCCGTGATGAGAAGGCCGGCATTTGCCTCAGTCTCGGCAGCGGCTGCCTCGAAGCCGACGGCTTGATCTTCGGAGCCCGCGTCGGCGGCGTCCAAGATCGCGCCGTCGCCTTCCGCACCTTCGGCATCCTCGCCGGGAATGCCGTTTTCGCCGAAATCTTGCACGTGACCTTCGGGGGCGCTCCAGCCGGAGTTTTCGATCGCGGCGACGTCGATGTACCCCGAAGCAGAAAGCGGCTCAAGAGTCTCCGCCGGGTCTAAAACTTCGCCGGGCTCCCCGTTCTGCTCCGACGGATCTGGAGCGTCAGGCAAATTCTTCAAGAACGCCTTGATCCGCCCCAAAGCTGAGAGCGGCTCAAGAGTCTCGTCCGGCTCGAGGACTTCGCCGGGTTCGTTGTCAGCGGACTTTCCCGTGCTTTCAATGTCGTTGAGATCCCGGGCCTCTTGAACGCCGCTAAGCTCACGCCGGTCCTCAACGTCGGCGAATTCTTGGGAACCCTCGACGCCGACCGATTCTTGCGCGCCCTCAACGCCAACCGATTCTTGCGCGCCCTCACCGCCAACCGATTCTTGCGCGCCCTCAACGCCGGCAAACGCTCGAGCATCCTCAGTGCCCGCGATTTCCTCAACGGCCCCGCCCTCAACGCCGACCGCTTCCTCGGTTCCGGCAAGCTCCTCGGCACCTGCGTGCCCGTAGGGCTCGGCCTGCTCGCGGAGGCCGTCTTTTTCGCCGTCCAGATCGGCCTCGCCGACGGCGTAAGCCTCGCGTCCGCCGTCCTCGCCAGTTCCGCTCTCCTCGGCTCCAGCGGCGCTTCCGAATTCTCCCGCATTGTCGGCTTCGACGTCGGCCTGCAGAGCCTCTTCTTGATTCTCACGTTTGGAAGCGCCGCTACGGTCGTCGCCCAGATTCGACGCATCGCCCCTCGTCGGGTCCGATTCCCCGCGGGCTTCTGGGTCCGATTCCCCGCCGACGACGCCGGCGTCGCCAAACCCCGCTGCGACGCCAGAGCGATCGCGTGCGTCAACGGCCTCAGCCGGAACGTCCGATTCAGCCGCACTGTCCGATTCAACAGGAACGTCCGATTCAGCCGCACTGTCCGTGAGTGCGACATCCTTCGAGCCGCTCCCGGCTTCCTCGGAGACGGTCGAAAAATCCTCGTCGCTTTCAAAACCGACGGCGGCCTCCGCCTCGGCAGCGGCCCCGCCTTCGACCTCGGCGGCGTCAGCGGCCGGCGCTTCGGATCCGGCGATGTCCGCCTCTTCGGGCTCGAAAGCATCGGCGACGCCCGCGCCCGCTCCGCTCTCTGCGGCTTCGGCGTCGGCGTCCGCGCCGTCGGCTTCGTCCTCGCCGACGGCCGAGCCTTCAGCGGGATCGGCGACGCTTTCCGCGGCGCCCTTGGGGCTTTCGGCCGCTTGCGCATCGGTTGCGACGTCGGCGGCCTCTTCAGCGGAGCCCCTGCTGTCTCCCTCGTCGCCTGCGGGGCGTTCGGGCGCCTCGGCGGCGGCCCCGGCCTGATGGCTTCTCATGGCTGAAACGTCGAATGCGGGACTTTCGCCCACGCCGGGCTCACCGGGAAGAAAGCCCTGGTAGCGCTCCATCTTGCGCAACAGCCCCTGCGGATCGAAGGTCTTTTCCGAAGCCGAGGCGCGCGGCGAGGAGACCCCCGCGAGGAACTGCTCGGCGGCGCGGCCGATTTCGTCCACCGTGGGGACCCGCAGTTCCGGCTTGGGCGCGGTGACGTATCCGCGCACGGAGCCGTTGGCGTCGTAGTCTTTTTCGAGCTTGTCGATGAACTGGGCCAGCTCCTCGTTGCCCTCGATGGCCGAAGAGTAGGCTTCGACCTCTTCGGCAGCGGCCTGTTCCAGATCGCCCAAGGGGAAGTAGAGCCCGCTGAGCGACGACGTCAGCCCGAGGGCTCCGGCAGCCCCTGTGAAATAACGATCGCCGGCCAGATAGACGGGCACGCGAACGGCGACATTGGTATGCGAGATGCCCAGCTTCGCCGTATGGAACTCGACATAGTCGGCGAAACTGGCGGTGAACCAGAAGTCCGCCTCAAATACCTGGTCTTCGCGCTTGTCGGCGGTGCGGACCACCATATCGGCCGGCCTCGTGTGAGGAGTGGCCGAGGGAACGGCCGTAAAGGAGAAGGTCGACTTCACACCGAACCTCTCAATGATGTCGATCATGTCCGCCAGCAGCGCGTCCCACTGAAAATCGGGCTCGGCGCCGTGCAAATGCAGGAAGGGCTGGCCCTCGACGTCGCTCGCATGCGAAAGTACGATTCCGCTGCGGCGCATGTCGACGAGCCGACCGTCCTTGTAATTCATAAGCGGCCGCTGGGATCGATAGTCGATGAGCGGATCGGAGTTGAACAATGCGGCGGCCCCGCCGTCAAGCGGACTGAGCGACAGAGATATCAGCTGGCCGACCGCGCCGGCGTCCACGGCCGGATCCACTAGATTGAGAACCAAACGCTCGACGCGCTCGGGCCCCTCAGCCTCTGGAAACGATACGAAGTGCCCCATGTGTCTCCTCTCCTCGCCCTCTACTTTGCCATAAGCTTCCCCGCCGCTTCGACTTGCCGAATGGGCCTTTCTACAGGCCGTGTTATTCGCGACACGCCGGCGTTCAACGGTTTCGACGTGGTAATACTACCCATCGTTTTTCGACCGCATAAGGGCGTGCTGATTAGCTTCGACGGCCCGTGTGGCCGATAATTGTGTGGTCGATTTTCCCCGTTTCAGGATTGTCCATGGGTGAGTTATCCGCGCGTTCGCGCGCAATCGCCGACGAGCAAGGCTTTGTCGAGACGGCGTATGCCGCGCTCGACCGCCAACGCGAGGCCTATTCCGAACGTCTGCGCGAGGTTCGAGCGCAACAGGGCCACGAAAGCGCGGGCGCCCTCTCCGAGCGCGACTCCTTTGCGACCCATTACGAGGACAATCTCATACGTTTGCGCAACGTCGAGAATCGCCTGGTCATGGGACGCCTCGACTTCACAGACGGCGAAACCGAGCACATCGGGCGCATCGGCCTCAAGGACGAAGACCAGGAGATCATTCTCCTCGACTGGCGAACCCCGCAGGCCGAGCCCTTTTACAGGGCCACCGCGGCCGAGCCCGGCGACGTCGTTCGCCGCAGGCACATTCAAACCCGGATGCGCGACGTCGTCGGCGTGGAGGACGAATTGCTGGACGCCGAAGCCTCCGACGGGCTGAGCGACCTCAACCTCACCGGGGAAGGCGCCTTAATGGCGGCGATGGCGACGGCCCGCGACGGAAAGATGAGCGACATCGTCGCCACGATCCAAGCCGAGCAGGATCGAATCATTCGGGCCGATTCGAACGGAATACTCGTCGTTCAAGGAGGGCCTGGGACCGGCAAGACGGCCGTCGCGCTCCACCGCGCAGCCTACCTTCTTTACACCCAACGCGAGCGGCTTTCTCGTTCGGGCGTTCTCATCGTGGGCCCCTCCCCCGTGTTCTTACGGTACATCGACCAAGTCCTTCCGAGCCTGGGCGAGTCCGACATCGTTTCGACGACGGTGACCGGGCTGCTTCCGGGGGTCGAGGCGACGGGGGCAGACACCCCGCAAGCCGCGCGGATCAAAGGCTCGCCCGTCTGGAGGACCATCGCGGCGAACGCCGTGCGCAACGTCCTCGAACGCCCGCTCGATCGCCCCGTCTCCTTCACGATCGACTCGAGCCCCGTGACCCTCACGCCCTCACACGTCGAGGCCGCGCAGCAGCGCGCTCGGCGCGGAGGGCGGCCCCACAACGAGGCCCGTGAAACGTACGCGAGAATCCTCGTCGAAGAGCTCGCAAACCAGGTGGCCGGGCACAAAGAAATGGCGCTGGAAGACGCCGGTTGGATAGTCGACGAGGTTGTGTCTTCGCGTGAGGCTCGGCGCGAAATCAACCTCCGATGGCTGCCTTCCTCTCCCGTCCAGCTGCTCGAGCGGCTTTACGCGCGCCCGCGCCTGCTCGCCATGTGCGCCCCCGAGCTTTCGCCCGAGGAGATCGAGGAGGTTCGCCGGCCGAAAGGCAGCCCGATCACGGCCGCCGACATCCCCATCCTCGACGAGCTCGCCGAATGCCTCGGCCCTTTCCGCACCGACTTCGAGAAGCGCCAACGAGCCGCGGCGCAGGCGCGCGACGCCGAGCTTTCCGAGTACGTCAAGGAAACGATGAGTTCGATGAACCTCGGCGGCGGCATCGTCAACCTCGAACAGCTGACCGAGCGCGCGGCCGGTTCGGGGCCTCAGTCGAGCCTTGCGGACCGCGCCTCCGCGGATCGAACATGGACCTACGGACACATTGTGGTCGACGAGGCGCAGGAGCTTTCTCCGATGCAGTGGGAGATGCTCGCCCGCCGCTGTCCGACGAGGTCGATGACGGTCGTCGGCGACCTCGACCAGCGTCCGGACGGCTCGCCCTCGGGCGGCTGGGCGAGCATCCTCGGACGGCTTGGATCGAGCGCTCGGATCGAGAACCTCACGGTCTCCTACAGGACTCCGGCGACGATCCTCCGCTCCGCCGGGCGAACCCTCGCCGCGGCGGGCGTTTCCGTGCTGCCCGTCGAGGCCGCGCGCGACCTTCCCGACTGCCTCGCCTTCACTGCGATCGAGGCGGACGGGCGAGAGGGCGCCGTCGTCCGATCGGTCAAGGAGCGCCGCGCCTGGTTGGACGGAGAGTACGGCCCGGGTGAGGGAACGCTGGCGGTCATCGTCCCCTCAGATTTGCGCGAAGGCATTGCGGAGGCGCTGGCCGGGGAACCCGGGCTCGCGGAGTACGTGAAGGCCGACTCCGCCGGCCTGGCGCGCATAGGCGTCTTGTCCGCAATAGAGGCCAAGGGTTTGGAGTACGACGCCGTCGTGCTGGTCGAACCCTCGCGCGTGCTGGCCGAAGGCCCCGGCAATCTTTACGTTGCGATGACCCGCCCCACCCGCCGCCTTGACGTTCTCTATTCGGGCGAGCTTCCCGCCGGCATGGCTTGACGTCGCACAGGCCGACGCCGGTCAAACCGACGCCGCGCCTCCCGCCCGGAGAGCCCGCCTCTTTCTGAGGCGATCGGCTCAAGCTGCAGTCGGCCCGAATTGCGGACAATCCTCATTTTCGATCCGATCTGCTGTACGGTTTGTCTTCGGCACACATTTCACCGCAAGGAAGGCAAGATGCCACGAGTCCTCCTCCTAGAGTCCCCGCATGCGTCTGCGGACTCGGTTTTCGCCAAGTACGGCATAGAGGTTCGCCGCGTTTCCGGCGCGCTCCAAGGCAACGAGCTGATTGAGGCGCTCAGCGACGTCGACATGGTGGGAATCCGCTCAAAGACCAACCTCACCCGCGAGGTGCTCGACGCGAACCCCCATCTGACTGCGATCGGCGCCTTCTGCATCGGAACGAACCAGATCGACGTCTCCGCCGCCAACGAAGCAGGCATCGCCGTGTTCAACGCGCCTTACGCCAACACGCGCTCCGTCGTCGAGCTCGCCATAGCCGAGGCGATCGCCCTCACTCGCCATCTGACGGACAAGAACAACGCCCTTCAGGCCGGGGTATGGGAGAAAAACGCCTCCGGCGCGCACGAGGTGAGGGGGAAAACCCTCGGAATCGTCGGCTACGGCTCCATCGGCACCCAACTCGGCATCATCGCGGAGGCGCTCGGCATGTCCGTGCTCTTCTACGACGTCGCCGAAAGGCTGGCGATCGGCAACGCCGTGCGCATGCGGAGCCTGAGCCAGCTCCTCGAACGGGCGGACATCGTCTCGATCCACATCGACGGGCGTGCGTCGAATGCGGGATTTTTCGGGCGGGACCGAGTCATGGCGATGAAGGAGGGTGCGATTCTCATCAATCTTTCGCGCGGCTCCGTCGTCGACCTGGAGGCCGTGCGAGAGCGGCTGACGGACGGAAGCCTCAGCGGCGCCGGGATCGACGTGTTCCCTCGCGAGCCCAATGCAAACGGCGACCCTTTTTCCTGCTCGCTCGCGGGCCTCGACAACGTCATTCTCACGCCGCACATCGGGGGCTCGACGATCGAGGCGCAAGAGTCCATCGGCTCCTTCGTGGCCGAAAAGCTCGTCTCGTACTGGCGGAAGGGCTTGACCGGCCTCTCTGTGAACATGCCCGAGGTCGACGCCTCCCCCGCCCCCTCGGCGCGGCATCGCGTGACGTGGATCCACTCGAACACTCCGGGCGCGCTCGCCCACGTCAACAGCATTTTCGCCGCGGCGCACGCCAATATCGATGCGCAAACGCTCGTCACATCAGGCGAAATCGGGTACATGGTCACCGACCTTGCGTCCGAGCTTCCGGAATCGGCCCTGACCGAGCTTTCCGAGCTGGATCAGAGCATCCGGCTGCGGGTGCTGCACAGAGACCGACGCGCTGCACAGAGACCGACGCGTCCGTGCAACCGGCGCATTTTCAACGGAGATTCGTCAATTCTTCCGGTTCGGCACTGAGACCCTGCAATGCGACGGAGGCGGGCTAAGGCGCGGCAAAGCCGGCCGCGCAGCCCGTCGCCTCGGAGCCGGCAAGCCGCCCCGGGACGACGCCAGGAACCTTTTTGGCGCGCTGGCACGGCAAGCCGCGGGTCGGCTCGCGGACTCGGAGGCGGCCACACTACACTTGACGTTGAAACTTCACGCATGCTGTGCCGTTGGAAAGGACCCCCGTGCACCATGGAATCTGAGCGCCTCCATTACGCGCCCGGCGTCCCGGCGGAGATAGAGCCGCCCTCGTATACGCTTGACGCGATTCTGGAACGGTCGGCCACCGTCTTCCCTAATTCCGTGGCCGTCGATTTTCTTGGACGCACAATCTCTTACGCGGAACTTGCCCATCAGACACGGAAGGCCGCTCAGGTCTTGAGCCGCCTAGGGGTGGGCCGTGGCGACGTCGTCTCGCTCGCCATGCCCAACTGCCCGCAGCACATCGTCGCATTTTTCGCCGTCCTCTCGCTCGGCGCGACGGTGGCCGAGCACAATCCGCTTGCGCCTCCAAAAGAGTTGCGTGAACAGATGACGCGGCGAGGCTCGCGCGCTGCAATCGTGTGGGAGCAAACCCTCGAGGCGCTGGCCGCCGACGGGCCTCTCAGCGGCCCCGTTTTCCTGTCGGTCGACCTCTCGCGCGAACTTCCCCACCTTTCGCGCCTCCTTCTCAAGCTGCCGCTCGCTTCGGCGCGGGAGCAGCGTTCGAAGCTCCGAGGAGCCGTCCCCGCGGGCGTCGCCTCCTTCGACGAACTCGTCAGAAAGGCGCGGGCGCGCCGCGCTCCGAGCGCAGCGGCAATCGACGACGTCGCAGTCCTCATTCACACCGGCGGCACGACGGGCACGCCTAAAGCCGTCATGCTCACCCACCGGAACATCGCTTCGAACGTCGAGCAGACAAAAGCCTGGATCCCCATTCTCACCGCGGGCGACGAGGTGCTCTGCTGCGTGCTCCCCTTCTTCCATGCTTTTGGAATGATGGCAGCGATACTGGGCGTCAAGCTGGGCGCCACCGCCGTCCTGCTGCCGAAATTCGATCCGCACGTGCTCCTTGCGGCCAATCGCCGCCGAGGCATCACGCTGCTTCCCGGCGTCGCCCCCATGTTCGCCCGCATTCTCGACGCCGCAGCCGAACGCGGCGAGGACCTGAGCGGCATCGGCTTCGCTTTCTCCGGCGCCATGGCGCTCGACGGCGAATTGGCCGCCCGGTGGGAAAACGCCACGGGAGGCTTCATCATCGAGGGGTATGGGATGACGGAGGCCAGCCCGATCATCGCCGGCTCACCCGTTTCCTCGGCTCGCCGCCCCTCGACGCTCGGGCTGCCTTTCCCTTCCACCGAGGTGCGCATAGCCGCCCCGAACGACGCGCCTTCCCCGGCCAATCCCCACGCCGGCGAAATCCTGGTTCGCGGCCCTCAAATCTTCATCGGCTATCACAACGATCCCGAGGAGACTGCCCAAGCTTTCACCGAAGACGGCTGGCTCCGCACGGGCGACTTGGGCTATTGGGACGACGGCTTCCTCGTGATGGCGGACCGGGCAAAGGAGCTCATCATCAACGGCGGGTTCAACGTCTATCCGTCGCAGGTCGAAGAGGCGATCAAGGGAATGCCGGGAGTGCGCGACGTCGCCGTCGTAGGAATGCCCGAAGAATCGCGGGATTCACGCGGGGAATCCGTTGTTGCCGCCCTCGTGCTCGAGCCTGGGGAGGCCGTCGACCTTGACGCCGTCAGGCGGTGGACCCAGGACAAGCTTTCCCATTACGCGATGCCGCGGTCGATAGCCGTTGTGGCGGACCTGCCCCGCTCGCAGCTCGGCAAGGTCCTGCGGCGAAGCGTCCGTGAACAATTGCAAGGCTTCGAGCTGAAGGCCGGCCAGTGGCGAGCAAAGGCCTCGGAGCTCACAGAGGCGACCGGCGAGGCGTTCGAAGCTTTCGTCTCCCGGTTCCAAGAGCAGTACTCGGTGACTCGCGAGCAGCTGAGCGACTGGCTCGCGTCCAAGGGCGAGAGCCTGGAAGGGCTGCGCTCCCGATTCGCCGAGCGCGCCCCTTCGCCGGAGTCCATCCGCGCCTGGTTCGCCGAGAATTTCAGCATTGAAGGCCTGAAGGCGTGGCTCTCGTCTAGATCCCAGCAAAACTCCAACCCTCCGGACAAGGCCAATCGCATCGGACCCGACGCGGGCGGCCAGCCGGCGTAGCCGAGGCCAGCCGACGCAACAGGGGCCAGCCGGCGTGTCCGAGATCAGCCGGCGACCGGCGTCGCCAATCATGCCCGCAAGTTCTTCCGTGGCAGGTTCTTCTGAGTCAGGTTGCAGGTTCTTCTGGGGCAGGCGTTCGTCGAACGGTCGCCTTCAATTCGGATAGCGTTTCTCGAACCATGTGACTGCCTTGCGCAGGCACGGCCATTCGAGCACTGCTCGGGCGTGTCGATCACGGCCTCCGCCTCCAGCTGCTCATCCGTCACCGAGTACTCGTCCATCACGTCCCAGATGCAGTGTTCGAGGTCGAGGAGCGAAGCCGCCAGCCAAGCGCGCTCGAACGTCCCAGCGGGCGTGTCGCACAGGGAGAAGTAGGCGCCGATGCTGCTCGCGAGCAGACCGGCCTCGGTCGACTGGCTGCGGGCCAGCTGTGCGGACGCCCTCACCTCGGGGCCGGCCGCCATGGGATTGAACGCTTTGCCGTCTTGGCGATCGCCGTGGCCGGGCAGATCGAAGGCGATCAGCCGGTCGCCCCGCGATGCAACTACGTCGGCGCACTGCGCCAGGACGGGATCACGCTTGTTCGAGAGCTGGCCGTGCACGCCGACGACGGCCCGCCCACCGGGCTTTCCCCACCTCAAGGCAGGAATTCCGTCAAGGACGAACTCTTCCGGCTGTCTGCCCATGGCTTTCCTCTCCTTCATGCACGAGTGCCCGGAAGGCTGCGCTTCCTCCAACGGCGCATGCGGCGGTTCCTCACTCTGCCTTCCAGTCCGGTTCACCGCATCCGTCCAGTCCAGTTCACCATATCCGCATGCATCGAAACGGCGGAGGAGCGCATTGCCCTGCTCCGTCGGCTCGGAGTCTCATGCCAGGGTTTGTCGAATACGCGACTGCGTCCCGGTCGCGATGACCTCGGCCGTCGCGCCGTTGACGAGAGGCATGAACGGGGCGACGTGGCCGCATTCGACGTCGGCAATGATCGGCACGCCCAGGCCTCCCAAAGCGTCGATGACGGCGTCGTACTGGTTCATGTCCGCGCAATCCAGAGCATTCGTGCGTCCGACAAGAACGGCGGCCGCACACTCGAAAAAACCCGCCAGGCGCATCCCATGGAGCGTTCTGCACACCTCATAGGCGTCCGCGTTGGCCGCTTCGACGTACACGATGAGCGGATCCCCGGTGGAGCGGGCGAGTTCGGACGCCCTGCCGAATGGCGTTCCGGCCAGGTTTCCCAGAGTCTCGATGCATCCTCCGATGAGCCTGCCCCGCACGTGCACGTCTCCCGCGCCGTCGAGCCGCACCCAATAGGCTTCCTCCGTAAGCTCGAACTCCGCGGCCTCGGGAAACGTCTCGTAGAGAACATAGCCTTCGCGGTACTTGTCGGGAGCGTCCTGGGTGAACGAGGCTCCTTGGGGAAGCGAGACGACGTCCATCCAGCCGACGAGGCCTTCAGGCACCGCGAACGGCGTGTCAAGGAGGTTGTTTCCGTGCACGGTGGCGACGCCGGCATTCAGGGTGAGCGGCAGAAGAAGGGTCGAAATGTCTGAATAACCGACGACCCACGTCGGCTCGGCCTCGGCCAGCCTCTTCCAGTCGAGGCAGGGTATGAGATCGATGGCCAATTCGCCGCCCCACGGCGGAATGACGGCGCGAATCTCCGGATCGAGAAGGAAATCCTGCAATTCCCGCGCGCGCTCCCGGGCGGGCGCGGACGTGGCTCCGTTTCCGTCCATGCACTCGCCGATGAGGACCTCAAATCCTCGGGAGCGCACGGTTTCTACGGCAAACTCCAGCCTGGGCTTCAGGGCGGGAGGCACACCGCCCGACGGGGACGTGACGGCCACCGTGTCGCCAGGGCCGAGGGGCCTGGGGAAACGCAGCTTCATTTGAGGGACTCTGGCGGATTCTCGCGCAGTTCGCGGATTGCATTTTCGAAGTCGTCCAACGAATCGTAGTTCGAATAGACCGACGCAAAACGCAAGTACGCGATTGTGTCAAGCTCACGCAGCGGCTCGAGGATAGCCAGGCCGATCTCGTGCGCCTCTATCTGCGAAGCCCCGTTGGCGCGGATCCGCTCCTCGACCAGCTGGGCGAGCCTCGCCAGGTCGTCTTCGCTTACGGGGCGGCCCTGGCAGGCCTTTCCCACCCCGCTTATGATCTTCTCTCTGGAGAAAGGCTCATATGCGCCCGACCGCTTGATCACCTGAAGGCTCGCCGTTTCGATCGTCGTGAATCGCCGATTGCACCGAGGACACTGACGGCGCCGCCTGATGGCCTGGCCGTCATCGCTGGCGCGCGAGTCGATCACGCGAGACTCTGGATGTCGGCAGAAAGGGCAGCGCATTCTTTAACATTAATCGCGCGCGCGTCGGTGCGGCAAACATTCTGCCGAATCGCCGCCAATTCGGTCCATCTACAGCCCCCGGACCGGGGCTTCCCCTCTCCCGGTCCGGGGGCCAGCTCATCGGTACCGCGGCAGCACGAGCTTCTGTCCGGGTTTCACATCGCGCGAACCCAGAGAATTCAACTGTGCGATATCCGTGACTGCCTTCGGCGTGCTGGGGGCGCCGTCGATTCGGGCGGCGATCGCCCACAGCGTGTCTCCCGATTGAACGACAACCGTTTGTCGCTCAGCGGGAAGCAAGAGACTTCCCACGACGAGGCCCATGACGATCATGGCCGCGCAGGCGAGAGCGGCGAAGGCGGCTCGAAGCGCTCGAACTCCAAACGCCCCGGAAGCCACGGACTCGTCGGCTGCCGGCGTCGTCTTCGGGTACACGCACCTTGGGCGCGGCGATATGCGGGAACTGCGTCTGTCGCGAAGCGGGACGAGGCGGCCTGCCGGCTGCGCTTTCCCATCGTCGGATTTGCCATCGTCGGGCGTGTCCGCGGTGGGAACTGCCCGAAGGCGCGGAGCCGGGAACTCCTGCTTCGACCGTTCGCCGTCGTACAAAGTGCGATCGGCGCGATTGTCCCGCGTATTCTCGCAGCGTCGCCGAGCGTCCGGACCGACGGCTTGCAACCGCCGAGCGCCTTTCCCGCGCTGAGTCGCCGGCTTCCGTTTGCCGTCTGCCGGAATCCGCAGAACGCTCATAACTTTACCTCGAACTTTCGTTCATCGAACATCTGTTTATAGACGATAGCGAATCGTCGAACACTTGTCCAGTCTTGTCGCCCCGCCGCTTTCTCTGAACAAATGTTTGCCTTTTCGTATCGTTGCCGGTAGGCTGATGACATAAGTCAATCGCGCCCCTCCGACACTTTTTGGGGCTTTCACCGGAGGTGATGATGGTCAGACGCCGAACAGCCCTGACTGAACGTCAGAAGGAAGTGCTCAACGCCCTTCGCTCGGAGCTGCTCAAGAACCGATACGCTCCGACCATTCGCGAAATCGCCGACCGCTGCGGCTTTTCATCGACGTCGTCGGTCAAGTACCAGCTCGACGCTCTCGAAGACAAGGGGTACATTGTGCGCGATCCCAGGCGCCCGCGCACAATTCTTTTGACCGAGCTGGGATTGGAGAACACCCACCGCAGGCTTTACGCCGATTACACGAGCGCCGGTATTCCGAGGGGGGCGGCGGCAGAGGAGCCGAAGACGTCCGCGGAGGACTTCCACGTGGACCCCTCGGTCAATGTCCCGGTTGTCGGGCGCATCGCGGCGGGATCACCGATACTGGCCGACCAAGTGGTCGAGGAGGTCCTTCCCCTGCCCCGGTCGCTCACCGGCGACGGCGAACTGTTCATGCTCAAAGTCGTGGGCGACTCCATGGTTGAGGCCGCCATCTGCGACGGCGACTGGGTCGTCATCCGCCGGCAGCCCGTCGCCGAGAACGGGGAGATAGTCGCGGCCATGATCGAGGGGGAGGCGACGGTCAAAGTCCTCCAGCGCAAAGACGGCCACACTCTTTTGCTTCCGCGCAACAGCGAGTACAGGCCGATTCCCGCCGACGACGCCGAGGTTCTCGGGCGTGTCGTCACGGTGCTGCGCTCGCTCTGACTCTCCGCCAGTCTCGCTTCCCGTGAACTTGACGCGACGGCTTCGACGCAGCGACTCGGAGCCGCGGCTTCCGGCCCCTTGCCGGTCATTGAGCACCCGTCCTTCACCGGACCGAGAATCGAGCGGGGCGCGTTCGACGCAACGTCCGGCACGTTCAACTTGGGATGCGGCCCGCGCCCGATCCCGGCATGCGAAAAGCGCGGGCCCTATACGGACCCGCGCTTCAGATCTGAGATCAGACGCAATTTCGAATGCTCATATGCGTCACAGAACGCTCGCACCGGGTGGGCCGTCGAAGGCGTTCGCAGGCGTTTGGCGCGGACGCCTCGGAACGCTCACGCATCCCCGAACGTCCACGCCGCCGCGCGAAGGCCTGCCTCGTCAGAAACCAAACTGGCGAGCCACATCCCGGATCGAGTCTGCGGAGCGCCGCAAACCGTCGTACTCCCTCGGCGTGACCACCGGGACGAGTCGGGGTCCGACGCCCGCGCGGCCCACGATCGAGGGAACCGACATGCACACATCGGAAATGCCGAGCCAGTCCTCCAAGTAGGAGGAGACGGGAAGCACGCGGTGCTCGTCACGGACGATCGAGCCGAGAATCGAAGCGACCGAGATTCCGATCGCGTAGTTCGTCACGCCCTTGCCCTCGATGATGTTGTAGGCCGAGCGAACGACGTCGTGATGAATCGCCTCGCGAACGCCGTCGTCGAGAAGCTTGCCGTCGACCGTTTGCCCCCACTGCAAAAGCGGCACTGCGCCGACCATCGCCGAGCTCCACAGCGGAATTTCGGAGTCGCCGTGCTCGCCGGCGATGTAGGCGTGGACGTTCTGCGGCGCTACCCCGCACGCGAGGGCAATGAGGTAGCGGAGCCGGGAAGAATCGAGCACCGTGCCCGAACCGAAGAAACGTCCGTCGCTGAGCCCGGACAGCTTCCACCCGGCGTAGGTGACGACGTCCACGGGGTTGGCGACCATGAGATAGATCGCGTCGGGCGCCTGCTCGACGGCCTTGGGAACGATCGACTTCATGATGTCGATCGTCGCCCCCGCGAGCTCAAGGCGAGACTGGCCCGGCTTCTGCTTGGCGCCCGCGGTGATGACGACGACGTCGGAATCCTTGATGACTGCGATGTCGGACGAGCCCTCGACGGTCGACACGGGCGCGAACTGGCTGCCTTGCGCGATGTCGAGCGCCTCGGCCTTGACTCTGGATTCGTTGATGTCGAACATCGCGTAATGGCGGGCGACACCCTGAATCATCGATGCGTACGTGACGGCGGAGCCTACGGCCCCGGCGCCTATGATCGCCACCTTGGTGCCGCGCCCGCCCGTCCTCGGGTCGATCGCAGGGGCGATGGTGGGAGCGGGAGCCTCTTCCTTTTCCGGGGCTTCGCTCTTCTTGGACTTGTCAGTCACGTCTCCTCCTTGTTTGCGGCAACTTCGCTACCGTCCAATGAAAATCCTACGGCTAAAACGGCTCGCGCGGGAGCCAATGCGTCCTATGTCTCCGCGCCAGTTTGAACGGCTGAATCGCTGCCGCCCGCACAATCGCGCGCCGGATCGGGCGCCGCCGCCAAACGCCGGAGCGCCGAGCGGGCCACGTGCGGGTCTTTCGTCCTCCACATCGGCGGCAGCGAGGCGGCGAGAAAGGAGCCGTAGCGCGCCGTGACGATCCGCGGATCGAGGATGGCGACGACCCCGCGGTCGTCTGTGCGGCGCAGAAGGCGGCCGGCGCCCTGCGCGAGAAGCAGGGCGGCGTGGGTCGCCGCCACGCTCATGAAGCCGTTTCCCCCGGCGTCGGCCACAGCCTTGGTGCGCGCCTGGGTCAGCGGATCGTTGGGGCGCGGGAAGGGAATGCGGTCGATGAGGACGAGCCTGCACGTACGGCCCGGGACGTCGACGCCCTGCCACAGCGACAGCGTGCCGAACAGGCTGGCGGCGTCGTCCTCGGCGAAGCGCCGCACGAGCGTCGAAAGCTGATCGTCGCCCTGGCAAAGAACGGGCGTGTCCAGGCGTTCCCTGGCATATTCCGCCGCCGTCTCCGCGGCCCTACGCGAGGTGAACAGGCCCAGCGCGCCTCCCCCGGCGGCCTCGACCAGCTCGGCGATCTCGCGAAGCTGGGCCTCGCCTATGCCTTCGCGGCCCGGCGGGGGAAGCGAGGCCGCGGCGTAGAGGATCCCCTGTCTGGAATGGTCGAAGGGCGAGCCGACGTCGATGCCCTTCCACGGGCCTTGGCTGGGGTACGTGAAGCCGACGGCGCCGGCGATGTGGCGGAAGCTGCCTCCCGTTTCCAGCGTCGCGGACGTCAGAATCGCGGCCTTGCCCTCGAACAGCGTGTCGGCCAAGGCTGAGGAAACGTCAAGGGGCGCGACGTGAAGCGAGCTTCTCCCTTCGCCGTCGCGAGCGACCCACGGCACGAGGGCGCCTTCGCCCACGCCGTCGGACAGCAGCTGCTCCACCACGTCCGCGAGCGCCTTGACCCTCCCGCGGGCAAGGGCCTTTGCCGCCGCCGCGGCCTCGTCTTTGTCCCCCAAATCGTTGACGTCCTCGCGGGCCTGCTGCAATTCGCCGAGCATTCTCGACAGTCCGTCCGCAAGCGAGAGGGGAAGAGCCTCCAGCCGGCCTTCGTCGAGCTCGTCGAGCGCCTCGGTCACTTCGTCTCCGGCGTTCTCCAATTCCGTCGCGAGAATCGACTCGCGCCTGAGCAGCCTGACAAGCGAGGAAACGTCGCCTTTGGAAATTGAGGCGGTCAGCTGGCCCGTGACGCGGTCGGCGAGCTCGTGTGCCTCGTCGACGACGAAGGCCGCGCTTTCCGGGAGCACGGGAGTTCCCGTCGACTGAACCCCGAGCATTGAGTGATTCGTCACCACGATGTCCGCCTCTTCGGCCGCTTCGCGCGCGAGAACGGGGAAGCACGAGCCGCGCATCGGGCATTTCGCTCCGATGCACTCCGGTTTGGCGACGGAGACTTGCCGCCACGCCCGTTCGGAGACCCCGGGAACGAGGTCGTCGCGGTCTCCCGTGTCGGTCGCCATCGCCCATTCGCGCAGGCGCACCACTTCTTCGCCGGTGGCGCTCGCGCCGTACTCGCCCGAGGCGCGGGAGAGCAGCGCGTCCTCCTCCGGATATCCGCCCGCGGCTTTGCGCAGGCACACGTAGTTGCTCCAGCCTTTGACAAGCGCCACCTCGGGCGCCCTCCCGTGTATTTCGCGAACGGCCTCGGCTGCTTTCGGCGCATCGAACGCGATGATCTGCCGTTGCAGCGCGAGCGTGGCGGTGGAGACGATCACGCGGCTGTCGGTTTTGACGGCCCATTCCATCGCGGGGGCAAGGTATCCGATCGACTTTCCGGTTCCCGTTCCCGCCTGCACGAGCAGATGCCCGCCGCCGTCCAGGGCTTCGGCGACCGCGGCCGCCATTTTCTCCTGCCCTTCGCGCCGAGTTCCGCCCATGGCCCGGACGACGGCGTCGAGAACCTCCCGCTCGGCCACGTCACTTCGTTTCAGCCGGGCTGAGCATCCCGCCGCGGCGCATGGCGGCTTCGATGTCCGCCGGCACTCTGGCGTGCACGAAGACTCCTTCGCCCCGGTACTCGACAGGGGCAAGCAGTTCGCCGTCGTCGTGGATGCGGGAAAGAAGCGCTCCGGCAGAGTATGGGACGACCACGGCGATCTCGATTTCCGGCTGCGGAAGGGCCTCCTCAATCGCTGCGCGCAGCTCGTCGACGCCCTCGCCGGTGAGGCATGAGACCGCGATCGAGCCGGGGAAGCGCGAACGCAGCGCGGCCAAGTCCACGGGGTCGGCGAGGTCGGATTTTGACAGAACGACGATCTCGCGCGCCTCCCGCGTTCCCGGCACCTCGGCGAGCACCTTTCGCACCGCTTTGACCTGGCCGACGGGGTCGTGGTGGGAGGCGTCGACGACGTGGACGAGCACGTCGGCCTCCCCCGCTTCTTCGAGCGTCGAGCGAAAGGCCTCGACGAGCTGGGTCGGCAGCTGGCGCACGAATCCCACGGTGTCGGCAAGGGTGTATTCCCGCCCGGAAGCCGTCTGCGTGCGTCGCACGGTAGGGTCGAGCGTGGCGAAAAGGGCGTTTTCGACGAGGACTCCCGCCCCGGTCAGGCGATTGAGCAGGGAGGATTTCCCGGCGTTTGTGTATCCGACGACGACGGCCGACGGCGTGGCCGCGCGCCGCCGCTCCGCTCGCTGCTGCTGCCTGGCGGGCCCCATGCGCTTGATGTCGCGGCGGAGCTTGGCCATTCGCGTGCGAATCCTCCGCCGGTCGAGCTCGAGTTGCGTCTCTCCGGGGCCTCGCGAGCCGATGCCCGCTCCAGCGGCCACGCGGCCTCCGGCCTGGCGCGACATCGAATCGCCCCATCCGCGCAGGCGCGGCAGCAGATATTCCAGCTGTGCGAGCTCGACTTGCGCCTTGCCTTCGCGCGACTTGGCGTGGCGGGCGAAAATGTCGAGGATGAGCGCGGTGCGGTCGATGACTTTGACCTTGACGATGTCCTCGAGCGCGCGCCGCTGCGAAGGGGCGAGCTCGGAGTCGGCGATCACGGTGTCCGCCTCGAGCGAGGCGACGAGATCGGCAAGCTCGTGTGCCTTTCCAGATCCCAGGTACGTCGCCGGATCCGGGAGCGCGCGCCGCTGGATCAGGCCGTCGAGGACCTTCGAACCCGCGGTCTCCGCCAGCGCGGCGAGCTCCCGCAGGGAATCCTCGGCCTGGCTCGCGCTGCCCTCGCTCCACAGGCCGACGAGGACGACCCGCTCGAGCCGAACCCGCCGGTATTCGACGTCGACGCCCTCTTCGCGTGAAATTCCCGTTTCCAGGCCCTGGATACGCTGGAGGGAGGATCGCTCTTCCCTTTCGAGTGCGTCGCCGGACCAGCCCGCGTCCTCGTGGGACACCGCCTGCAAAGCGGTGCCTTCGGAGGTGTGCAGGTCGATGCGAGATTCAGAAGAGCCCGCTCCGCTCGTTGATTCGTTCATATACGTTCATTATCCCATGAAAGCGACGCGTGGGAAGGCCCCTCACGGAGGCATCCCTGCTCCCTCTCCCCCGTCGCGTCGCCTTGCTCCCTGTGCCCCGGGGCACCAGACTCCAACCGGCATGCCCGACGTGTCGAACGCCCTTGCTCCCGGCGCCTTAGGGCCGCCGTAACAACAATGCAAGTATGCAGAACATGCTCGCCCTTGTTCCCGGCGCCTTAGGGCTGCCGTCTTGCCCGGTCGCCGTCGGACCGCGCGAACACTGTGACTGCCCCGGGGGCGGCAAGCGGTCTTGCCCAGGCACCGTCGGACCGCGCCTTCGGCTCTTCGCTTAGGCGTCTGGACCGCTCGCTTGGCTCGCCGCTTCGGAAGCTAAACTTGTTGCGTGGCAAACGAGCATTATTTTTCCCAGTCTCCCTCTTCCGACGATGCGACCGTCGAGCGGCTCGTCAGCCTTCGGGGGCGCGAGTACGCGGTCGCGACGTCGGGCGGCGTCTTCTCCGCCGACCATGTAGACAAGGGAACTGCCGTGCTGCTGCACAAAGCGCCCGAACCAGACCTCGGGCAGGGAGATCTTGCGATCGACCTGGGATGCGGATGGGGCCCGTTGACGCTCGCCCTGTGCGAGGAAGCCGCGGGCGCGGACGTGTGGGCGGTGGACGTCAACGAACGCGCACTCGAACTGACCCGAAAGAACGCCGCGCGCGCAGGTTTCTCGCCGAAGGCCCTCGCCGCCGACGAGGCGCTTGCGGCCTTGGGCGAACGGAAAATCCAGCTCATCTGGTCGAACCCCCCGGTGCGCATCGGCAAAGCGCGGCTTCACGAGCTGTTGACGACGTGGATCGAAAGGCTCGCCGACGACGGCGCGGCCTACCTCGTAATTCAAAGGAACCTCGGCGCAGACTCGCTTCGCTCGTGGATGCTCGGCCAAGGGTGGGGCTGCGAAAAGATCGGCTCCGCGAAAGGCTTCCGGGTCTTCGCCGTCACGAGAACACCTCGCGAAGGCGAAGAGACCGCAGCGGACGAACGGGGCTGACCTGCCTCGGCGGAGCACGGCGAACCGCGAGGGATCGCCTGCCCCGGGAGATTGCCCCCGGGTGCCCGGCCGACCACGATGTATAGGGCCGACCGGCGTATTCAAACGGGCCGACGTCGGCTTCGCGGCTGCAAACGCTGAAAGCCTATGCGCCCCCTGTTTCAGCGTTTCCGGAGTCTTCAGCGTTTCCGGAGTCTTCAGCGTTTCCGGAGTCATTCGGCCCCGATTGGGGGTCGTCTCGCTCCGACCGCTCCGCTCTTTTCGGCTTGGGAACGGCAAGGAACAAACCGACCGAGACAACCGCGGCTACGTTGATGAACATGCGACGGTCCGACCGAGCTATCTCGCAGGAACGGTCAATCCTCTCTTCGACTCTGCGGTAGTACTCCTCTGCATCCTTAGAGTCTTTGACGGACTCTCCGAGAAAGTCCCAAATCTGCTCCGAGTCTGGCGCATCGAAGCCCGTCAACAACGAGTAGTTCTCACCCTGGTATCTCCAGGCGACAGGATGACACAACGATGTTTCTGCGCCCGCAGGCAGAATCACTTCAGGACGGCTGAAGTACAGCCAGCCCATCCACAGCAGAGCAAAGGCGACAACCAAGGTTCTGATGACAACGTACCGTTTTAAGGTCATGAAAGTCATGATATTGAGTACCCTCCTTTCACATTGTGGGGTCTCTTGTCCCACGGTCTGAGCCCGCTTCCCTTGCTGACCTGTTCGTTGAAGGAATCGAGTGCTGCCTTCGATTGCCCGTCCTGCGTCTGTATGTAGTGCACAGCGAGCTCGAAGTCCTTGGTCCCGGTCCTTGATTCCCACGCAAGGTCAGCGAGAAGCTTGTACAGCAGGACCTTCAGCTGATCGAATTGCTTAGAAGGCCCGGACTCCCCTACGCCGACTCTGGGGTCCCTTCGGACGCAGTCAGACAAGAAAACGCCTGATATCCTCTTCGCGGCGTCCTCGAGAGACTCCGAGACTTTAGGCATCGCTCTGTTCACTATGTCGTCAATGTGGTTCATATCGATCTTCAACTTATCCGCCTTGCCGATCTCCGACGACGAAAGCGTTTTCATTGACATGTCCACCCTCTCGTGGTTGACCTCCATCACCTCATAGTTGTCAATAAGAGTTTGTTGAATTTTCTCTTCCGCGAGCTCCACACGATTCGCTATGGTCTTGAAGGCGCTCCTAAACGCCTTCATAGCCGATTCATAGTTTTGCGGAGCATCCTTCTTGACATTCTCTTCGGTGACCTTCTTCATTCCCTTGAGGCCAAGCTTGACGACAGTCGACCCATGTTTTAACAAACCCGTTGGCTCGACGAAGGCGTCAAAAGCTTCCACTGTTTCGCTAGCAATATTAAGCGCAAATTCCAGTTTTCGATAGCTTCTATTCGCTACTCCTCTAAACATCGCAATGGATTTTTCAATAGCAGTCACCACGATATGCCGCGTTTTCTCGAACATCTTCTGTTCAGCCGCCAGGCTCGCTCCCCAGTACGCGACTCCTTCCTGTATGCCTTGAACAGCGCCTTGTAGAGGGTCGATAAAGTCCAAACCGAAAGACATGACCGTAGCCCCGCTCATATCATTGATCTTTTGATTCACTCTGTCTAATGCCTTATGCAGTTCCCCCGTCCCAACGGGCGCTCCGGCCTGCATGTTGATGTCGGCCGCCAGAATCCCAACAACGCCAAAGGCCTTCGCTTTCTCGGTGTTTATGCGTTGTGGATCAGGGAGATCAAGCCAAGGCCCCACGACTTCGTCAATGGCACCCCTGATTTCATTGAACTTGTGAACGTACTTCATGGTGCTGTCACCGTTAGTTCGTCCGCCTCCTTCGCCGTCATCGCCCGGACGAGTGATCCTCTGCGAATCGGAGGGTGCGGCAGCCTGCCCCTGAGGGACGAGAGTGCTGACCATGTAGTAGTCGTCGTGGACCTCGTAATCCGTAAAGGCAGAGTCACACGACGATCGCATATAAGCGTCGATCGCAGCCTTCTTGAGTCTGCCCACAAGCATAGGGACGTTAGAGTATGCAGTCATTGCTCCTCGTTTCGTTCAAAATTATACGTAGATTAATTTGAGACACGACAGACAATGCGTCGTATAGTCGTCCATAAACGATCACGGCGACAAAGCCCGCAGCAAAAGACCGCTAGAAGCGCACATCCGGAGCGCCGAAACGTCCGAAAACCGCAATCCGTCCTTTTTCAGAAGTGCGTTGGGCCTTATGCACCGCCATCGCTTAGCATCGGCTGCGATCGCGTGACGATGCGGCTTGCGCGTGACGATTTAGTTTGTACCGATTGTCAAACGACAACTATTTGGTTGTCGTTTGACAGACTATCACCGCACCCATGTGGACGCAAGCAACTTTGTAGAATGCAATTATGTGCACTCTCGTTGCTCGATTTCTCGTACACATACCCATACGCAACAGGAGGAGAACGCCGTCAAGGCCGCCGCTGCGCGGACAACCCGTCGAGGAAGGCCTATTCTCCGCTGTATCCCGCAACGCCGATGAGCGAAAACTCGGCGACGAGCACCGCGGGCCCCGTCAAAAATGCGCGACCCCCCTCAATGCGCACGGTCAGCGGTCCGCCCGGGGAGCGCAGCTGCACTTCGCCCTCGCGTTTTCCCCGTGAAAGAAGCACGGCCAGGGCCGCGGCGCAGGTTCCTGTTCCACAGGCGAGGGTCTCCCCCACTCCGCGCTCGAGCACGCGCATGAGCGCCGGATTTGAGGGACTAACCGATCGATCGGCAAGGCCTTGATCGGCGCGATTGGCCTGGCCTCCCGAAAAGGTTTGATCGGCGAGATCGACTTGGCCTCCGAGACTGACTCGATCGCCGGGTTCGGCGACCACGAGCTCAAGATTCGTTCCCTCGGGCGGAACAGGGTCGTATTGCGGAACCTCGGTCAATCGCGCCGCCGCGAGCTCTTCCGCGCTGTCGAGGAGCACGACGGTGTGCGGATTGGGCATCGTCACGCTCAACGCCGGCCGCTCTCCCACCCCGGGAACCGCCACTCGCGTGTCGTCTCCGGCGTCGCCGCGCGGCAGACCGTATTCGCCCATGTCGATTGTGTAGACGGCTCCGTCGAAGGAAACCGCCTTGACGCCGCCGCGGGTTGCGACGGTCACGGACCGGCCCGGCTTGAGGTCGATCACGCCTTGGATCCGCAGGTAGTGCACGAACACTCTCAGGCCGTTGCCGCACATTTGCGCGATCGAGCCGTCCGCGTTGCGGTAGTCCATGAACCATTCCGCTTCGGGAAAGTCCCGGGCGACGTCGGCCATCTCGGGAACCGAGGCGGTGCGCGCGACGCGTATGAGCCCGTCCGCGCCGATGCCGAAATGGCGGTCGCATACTAAAGCGACCGCCTCGGCCGGCAGATCGAGCGTGCCTGCGAAGTCTGGCACGAGAATGAAATCGTTGCCGGTGCCGTGTGCCTTCGTGAGGGTCCTGCCCTCGAGCTGCGGGATGATCACGGATACACTCTACCGACTCTGGCTTCCGTCTTGTTGGGAGGGACGTCGCCTTGGAAGCTGCCGCCGCCGTTTCGGCCTTTGGCGCGCGCCGCTTGAGGCAGCGCCCAAGGCGTCCCGCCCTCGCGGGAATACCTCCGATGCTGATGACGCGCGACGCCCGCAGCTTCGTCGATCCCGCCCCCGCGGGCAAAGCCGCGCCCCTTGCGCAGACCTGTCACGTCGCCTCTATTTTTGCCTAGAACGCCTGCGTCGTTCCGCTGCGCCCTTTGCGCAGACCTGTCACGTCGCCTCCAGGGCGCGCAGGATGTCGCCGGCCGCGCGGGGGACGTCGCCGTCGGTCAGGTCGAGCCATTCGATTCGCGGGTCAGCCCTGAACCATTTTGTTTGCTTCTTTGCGAGCCGCCGCGTAGCCAGACACATCGATTCGACGGCCTCCTCGATTCGCATCCGACCCTCGATGACGGCCATCGCCTCGGCGTATCCGGTCGCCTTTCCGGCCGTGGGCGAATCGGCCAAGCCGCGATCCATGAGCTCGCGCGTCTCTTCGATGAGCCCCGAGGCCATCATCTCCTTGGCCCTGCGGTCGATCGCCACATTGAGCACGTCGGAGCCCCGGAACGCCCCGAAAAGGCGAACGTTCGGATAGTGGGCGGTGTGTCGGGGAAAGCGCGGCGTGTAAGGTCTGCCCGTCACCCGAATCGCCTCGAGCGCCCGCACCAGACGACGAGTGTTCGCCAAATCCATTGCCTCGTACGCCTGCGGGTCCTTGCGGGCAAGCTCCTCCAGCAGCGGCCTCGGGCCCTCCCTCTCCAGCAGCGACTCCAGCTCGGCGCGAACGCGGCGATCTCGCCCCGGAAAGTCGAGCCTGTCAAGCAGCCCGGAAACGTACAGACCCGATCCTCCCACCACCACGGGAGTCTTTCCCGCGGCGAGTATCGCGTCGACGTCGGCCCGGGCGCTGCGCTGGTATGCGGCGACGCTCGCCTCGTCGAGGACGTCAAGCACGTCGATTTGACGATGGACGATTCCGCGCCGCTCAGCCGGGGAAATTTTCGCCGTTCCCACGTCCATGCCCCGATACAGCTGCATGGCGTCGGCGGAGACGATCTCAACCGAGTCTGCCCCGCCGAGGGCTTCGGCGAGCTCGAGCGAGAGGGCCGTTTTTCCCGACGCCGTCGGCCCGACAATGCCGATCACCGCCACGGTGGATTCCTTTCAGACTCTTCTCAGGGCGCGGGGCGCCGGCGAATCGTCGGCATTCCGAGGGAAACGGGGGCGCGGCCCTCGGCCTCGGCGGTCAGCTGCTCCGTGCGCCGCCGGTGCGCGGCCCACGCCTCGCCCGCCCGAGTCCTGCGAACCTCGAAAAGCCCCCCGGCGAGCGCCGAATCCGCAACGAGGTGGTGCGGGGCGCCGTGAGTGACGACGGCGCGGACCATGTCCCCCGGACGAGGTCGGTCCCCGGCGTCGATTCCCGCGGGAAGGGCGACGTGGACCAGACGGTTGTCGGCCGCCCTGCCGCTGACGCGCTCGGTTTCGGCGTCCTTGCGCCCCTCCCCCTCGGAGATGAGCACTTCGACGGCCGAGCCCTCTTTCGCTTTGTTCTCCTCCGTCGAGATTCTCTCTTGAAGGGCGACAAGTCGGCGATATCTGTCGGAGACGACCTCGGGGTCGACCTGGTTGTCCATATCCGCCGCCGGAGTTCCCGGGCGCGGCGAATAGATGAAAGTGTACGCGGAGGCGAAGCGCGAACGTTCGACGACGTCAAGGGTCGCCTCGAAGTCTTCGTCCGTCTCACCCGGGAAACCGACGATGATGTCGGTTGTGATGGCCGCCTCGGGCATCCTCGCGCGAACGCGGTCGAGGATGCCGAGGAAACGCGAGGAGCGGTAGGAGCGGCGCATGGCGCGAAGCACCCGGTCCGAACCCGATTGGAGCGGCATGTGCAAAGAGGGCATGACCGAAGGCGTCTCCGCCATCGCCGCGATGACTTCGTCGGAGAAGGCGGCAGGGTGCGGCGATGTGAAGCGCACGCGCTCCAATCCCTCAATCTCGCCGCAGGCTCGCAGCAGCTTGGCAAAAGCCTGCCTGTCGCCGAAGCCCACTCCGTAGGAATTGACGTTCTGGCCCAGAAGGGTCACCTCGATGGCGCCCTCGGAGACGACGGCTTCGACTTCGGCGAGGACCTCCCCTGGCCTCCGGTCGCGTTCCTTGCCCCGAAGATGCGGAACGATGCAGAACGTGCAGGTGTTGTTGCACCCGACGGAGATCGACACCCACGCTGCAAATGCGCTCTCGCGGCGGGTGGGAAGAGTCGACGGGAACACCTTGAGCGATTCCTCTATCTCGACCGCGGCCTCGGCGTTGTGCCGCGCACGCTCGAGGAGTGCTGGAAGGACGTCGAGATTGTGGGTGCCGAGCACAGCGTCGACCCACGGCGCTTTCTCGATGATCCCGCCGCGCATCTGCTGCGCCAAGCAGCCGCCGACGGCGATTTGCATGCCCGGCCTCTCGCGTTTGACCGCTGCCAGTTGGCCGAGATTGCCGAAAAGGCGGGTCGCCGCGTTTTCCCTCACGCTGCATGTGTTGACGACGACGACGTCAGCGCCTTCGTCCCCCGCATCCGTCGCCCGTGCAGCCTTTTCGGGCACGACGGCGACGGGGACATAGCCGGCGTTCTCAAGGAGGCCGGCCAGGCGCTCGGAGTCGTGCACATTCATTTGGCATCCGAGCGTGCGAATTGCGTACGTACGAGGGAGTTCAACAGCTGACATCGCGAGTAAGTCTAGTCCACTTTCAATCCGTCCAGCTCGCCGCGGAATCTTCGGACCCCAGCAGCTCGTTGGCCTGTCGCAAAGCGATCGAGCAGACGTCGTGAGAGAAACCGCGCCGGGCCAAGGCGGCGTAAACTCGCTGCTGGAGGCTTGCGCGGTCCCCGCTTCCCCGTTCGAGGCGCTTGAGCGCCAGACGGGTCGCCGTGCCCAGCTCTTCGGCGTCGTCGATCGCTCCGACCGCGGCCTCGACGATGTCCGCGTCGATGCCTTTTCGCCGAAGCTCCTCGGCAATGACGCGGCGCGACGTCCCTGCGCCCGCCAGCCGAGTCTGCACGAGCGCGTCGGCGAAATGGGCGTCGTCGATCAGCCCTAGCTCGGTGTAGCGATCGAGGATCTCGCAGCGCACGTCTTCGGGAACGCCTCTCTTGGCCATCGCCTCGTCGAGCTGGTGGCGGGAGCGATCCATCATCGACAGCTGTCGAATGACGATTGCGCGTCCCTTTTCGAGCCATTCCGACCGGCTCAGCTCCATGACTTCAGACCTCGTCTGCCGCATTCTGCGAATCCTTTTCTTCGTCGGGCTCGGGCGCTATCCCCATCTTCGCGAGGATCTTGCCTTCGATCTCGTCGGCGATCTCGGGGTTGTCCCGAAGGAAGTGCCGCGCTTTTTCTTTGCCCTGGCCGAGCTGATCGCCGTCGTAGGTGTACCAGGCCCCCGATTTGCGGACTATGCCGCCGTCGACGCCCATGTCGATGATGCATCCCTCGCGGGAGATTCCCTGACCGTACATGATGTCGAATTCCGCCTGTTTGAAGGGGGGCGCCATTTTGTTCTTGACGACCTTGACCCGAGTGCGGTTGCCCACCGGCTCGGAGCCTTCCTTGAGGGTTTCGATCCTGCGCACGTCCAAACGCACAGAGGCGTAGAATTTGAGGGCTTTGCCGCCCGTCGTCGTCTCAGGATTTCCAAAGAAAACGCCGATCTTCTCGCGCAGCTGGTTGATGAAAATGGCGGTGGTGCCGGAAGCCGACAGGGCGCCCGTGATCTTGCGAAGCGCCTGGCTCATGAGGCGAGCTTGGAGGCCGACATGCGAATCGCCCATTTCGCCTTCGATTTCCGCCTTGGGCACGAGCGCGGCCACGGAATCGACGACGATGATGTCGAGCGCGCCGGAGCGGATGAGCATGTCGGCGATCTCGAGGGCCTGCTCGCCGGTGTCGGGCTGGGAAACGATGAGAGCGTCGGTGTCGACGCCGAGTTTCTTTGCATACTCGGGGTCCAAGGCGTGCTCCGCATCGATGAATGCGGCGATGCCTCCGTTCTTCTGGGCATTCGCCACGGCGTGAAGGGCGACCGTCGTTTTGCCCGAAGACTCCGGACCGTAGACTTCGATGACCCTTCCCCGCGGAAGGCCTCCCACGCCCAATGCGACGTCAAGCGACGTGGCCCCCGTGGGAATCACTTGAATCTTTGTCTGAACGTGATCGCCCAGGCGCATGACCGATCCTTTGCCGAACTGCCGGTCGATCTGCGACAGGGCCACATCCAGGGCCTTGGCGCGGTCCTCGCTTTTGGCTGCCATCTTCTTTCCTTTGTGTCGAGTGGGTGGACAGAGCAGGTCTTCATCGCGGCCATCCCTCGCCGAGCGGCCGTCTGGGACTACGTTATGCCCGACCTCCGACACAAAAGCGGCCTACTTTCCAAACCTGTTGATAAGTAGGCCGCCCGCGCAGCCCGTGCACCACAGTACACCGCACACGCGTTCGAGTCATATTCATTGCAGCGTGTCGAAAACGCCGCCTGAAGAAGAAACTCCGCCCCTGTGCGACCTCGGACGACGTCGCACAACCGACATTGCGAAAGGGGTAAAGAACGTTAAGGCAAACGCCCGCGATCGTCGGATGAGATCCGATGGAGAAACCTGTAGCTCTCGGGCAAGTCCATCGCCTGGCACACCGCGTTCCAAACGGCCTGCGGAGGTTGGCCCTCCCTTAATGCCTCGGCGGGACTCGCGCCGCCAAGCTCGCTCAGAAATAGGTCCTGGGCAAGACTGCGGCCTCTCCCGCGGGGAAAGGCCCAGTCCAGATTCGCCCAGAACTCAGATTCGCGCACTCTCCAGCTCTGATCGGACGAGCGATTCAGGGACCGAGTCGGGAACGCGCATCCGCGGAGGGACGCGGCCTTCGGCGAAATCGACGCGGTCCGCGACAAGGCGCAGGACGTGGCTCAGAGGCACGTTGAGGGCCTTGCAAATGGACGAAAGCAGCTCAGAAGAGGCCTCTTTCTGCCCGCGCTCAACCTCCGACAGGTACCCGAGCGAGACCCTCGCATCAGACGAGACTTCACGCAACGTCCGACCCTGGCGCTGCCTGTATTCACGCAGCACCTCGCCGAGTTCGCGACGCAAAAGCGCCTGCTCCGTAGGCACAGGGCGATTGGCGACTCGGGGCGCGCTCTCAAACTTCCGGTTGACGCCGGTACGTAGCTCCATGGTCATCACCTTCTTCAACGCGGTCGGTCACGAGTTTGTTCCCGCCTGGTTTTCGGAAAAGCGAGCTTCACCGTTCCTGAATACATTTTTACCAACCGATTCTGATCGTTACCTGAGAGTCATGCAAAGAAGTTCTGTCAGAAGGTCCACGGCCGCTTCGACGGCCTGGGCTCGGACGTCCGATCGGCCGCCGTGGAATCGGCAGAGGCGTGCGCGCTCGCCCAATTTTCCCGTGCACGCGACCCACACGGTTCCAGCCGCATGCCCGTCTGCCGGCCCCGGCCCGGCGACGCCGGTGGTGGCGAGGGCGACGTCGGCCCCCATAATTCGGCAGACGCCGCGCGCCATGTCGAGGGCGACTCGTTCTTCCACGGGCCCCTTCGTTCGCAGCAATTCGCCGTCGACTCCCAGAATCGAGGCTTTGAGATCCACCGCGTACGCTGTGACGGAGCCGCGAAGCACCGCGGACGCCCCCGGAATCTCGACGAAAGCCGAGCACAACGCTCCCCCGGTGAGCGATTCGGCGCAGGCGAGAGTCATCGACCGCTCGGCCATCTCGGCGATTACGCTGCAAACCTTCTCGGCCGCTGCGCCGCGAGCTCCGGCGGGGGCCGGGCCATGATCCTCGGCGGGCATTTCGCAGCCAGACCCATCGTGCATTTCACACCGACGCTCGGCCTCACTCACCGCGCGCGATCTTTCTCGCCTCGGCGACGTACTCGACGGCAGAGGCGACCGAATAGTAAAGCGCCACGCCGATCATCGCGTAGCTGGTCCACAGCAGTCCCTTCGCGAGAGCCCCAGGGAGGAAAGAGGCCCAGGGAATGAGCAGGCCCGCGATTCCCATGGACTGGAAGAACATCTTGATCTTCCCTCCGCGCCCGGCCGCCATGACCTTCTTCTTGACGACCGTCATGCGCATGGCGGTGATGAACAGCTCTCGCCCGATCATGATCACAGTGATCCACCAGTAGAGACGCCCGTGCCACGACAGAAGTATGAGCGCACTGGAAATCAAGGCCTTGTCGGCGATGGAGTCGGCTATCTTCCCGAAGTCGGTCACCAAGTTTCGGCTGCGCGCCAGGTGCCCGTCGGCCTTGTCCGTGAAGGCGGCCGCGGCAAACACTGCCCAGGCGCACGCCGACCTCACGGGGGCGTCGTCCAAATAGACGACGACGAACACCGGCACGAGCGCCAGCCTGATGACGGTCAGAACGTTGGCGATGTTCAGCAGCGGCGCTTTTGCCGCGTCCTCGCCGTGGCTATTACTCACGCAAGCAAGGATACCCGGGCTCTCGCCGCCGCGGGTATCCGATTGACGGTTTGGACGCCGAGGCGGGCCGATGCCACGCTGCGTCTGCTTTCACTCCGGCAAACCATGGTTCTCCATGGGTATAGGTTCCCTTAACCGAATTCCCTTTCCGATGCGGCGAAGCGGCCACGATAGGATTCCTATAAAAGGAAACTTTATGACTTCACGCATGCAAACTTTCTTAGGCCGAAAGTTCGTCGGCCTCAGTTTGGCGACGGCCGCCGTCACCGCCGGCGCCCTGGTCTTCGTACCGGGATACGGGGCCTCCGGGGGCCCGAACGCCAAACCGTCCGCCTCTTCCCTGAGACGTCCCGCGGCGCCTTCAGGCTCGGCCAGCGGCTCGACGTCGACGAGACCCACGGGGACGCAGAAGCCTCAATCCTCCACGCGCTTCACGATCGCCTCCGGCGGGGACATCCTCCTGCACCTGTCGGTCAACCATCACGCGAAGACGGCGGAGGGCTACGACTACACGAAGCTGCTCAAGGCAATCCAGCCGTGGATCGAGGGATCTGACCTGTCCCTGTGCGCATTGGAGGTTCCGATCGTCCCGCCGGGCGAAAAGCCGTCCAACTACCCCGCCTTCGGATCGCCGCCGCAAATCGCCGACTCCCTCAAAGCCATGGGGTGGGACGGCTGCGCGCTCGCGACCAACCACTCGATGGACCGGGGATTCAAAGGAGTCTCGTCGACAATCGACAATTTCGAGAGGGTCGGCCTCGGCCACGCCGGCACCGCGCGGACGCGGGACGAGTCCTCCAAGATCCAGTACTACACGGTGCGCTCCGGCGGGCGCGACGTCGTCGTCGCCCATCTTTCGGCGACCACCTTGACGAACGGAGTTCCTTTTCCCAAGGGGAAGGAATGGTCCTGGAACGTCGTCGGCGATCAGGGGCGCAGGGCAGTCAAGGATCTCGTGGCGGACGCGAAACGCGCGCGAAAGGCCGGGGCGTCAATCGTCGTCGTCTCCATGCATTGGGGCGCCGAGTACGTCACGCAGCCGATCGCCGAACAGAAGAAGATCGGCCGGGAGCTGGCCGATTCCGGGGAGATCGACCTCGTCTTCGGCAACCATTCGCACGTGGCCGAACCGGTGACCACCCTCAAGGGCGGACCCGACGGGCGCGGAATGCCGGTCGTGTGGTCGATGGGCAACACCATTTCAGGCCAGCTCGTCGAGAACCACGGCTACGGCGTGGTGACGGGGCTGATGACGACGGCGACGGTCGAGGTCCCCGCGAAAGGAAAGCCCCGCGTCACCGGCCTCGAATGGACGACTCTGGCCCAGGATCAGCGGACGTTCAGGGTCTTCCCCTTGGCCGAGCTCAAGAAGGGCGCGCGGCCGCAGGGCATGACCCTCAGCCGGGCGGAGATTGAGGCGCGGGAGAAAACCATCTACCCCGTCATGGCGACGGGCAGCCAGAGCGAACGCACTGAGGCGCCGAAGCCTCAGGGGCAGCTGGTCGGCAACAAGAGAAAGTGAGCAGGCGCCGCCGTGTCGGCGGCGCACCCGAGCCTTTTCGCCCTCCCGCTGACGGCGAGGCGGCGCCCAACGCCTTCCGGCTGTGCTGCCTTCCCGCCGTCTTCTCACCTTCCCGTCAGCTGCCAGGCGTCCTCGCCGTCTTCCCCGTAGGGGTCGTCTTCGTCGTCGTGCCAGTTCTCGGCCTCGGGGACGCCGTGCCCCTCGGGAACCGCGTCGGACTGTCCGCCTTCGGCGGCGTCCGCCCGCTCGGCGGGGGCGTCGTCGTCGAAGATGCTCTGGCGCTCGCCGCGCAGCATCGCGAGCGCGTTGTCGAGGTACTCGGGCGAAACGAGGACGTCGCGGGCTTTCGACCCTTCGGACGGGCCGACGATTTCGTACTGCTCGAGGAGGTCCATCATGCGCCCGGCCTTAGCGAACCCGATGCGCAGCTTGCGTTGGAGCATGGACGTCGAACCGAACTGGCTCGTGACCACGAGGTCGGCCGCCTGGAGAAGGATCTCCAGGTCTTCGCCGATCTCCTCCCGCTGCTTCTTGGCTTCCTGAACCTCTTCGAAGTCGTCGCGGTAGCGCGGCGAGAGCTGAGCCTTGACGTGGTCGACGACCCGCTCGATCTCCTCCTCGTCCACCCACGCGCCCTGGAGGCGAATGGGCTTCGAGGCGCCCGCCGGCATAAAGAGCGCGTCGCCCTGGCCGATGAGCTTTTCCGCCCCCGACTGGTCGAGGATCGTCCGGGAGTCCGCGAGCGCCGAAGTCATGAATGCCAGGCGCGAGGGAATGTTCGCCTTGATGAGGCCGGTGACGACGTCCACCGAGGGACGCTGCGTGGCGAGCACGAGGTGGATTCCGGCGGCGCGCGCCAGCTGCGTGATGCGCTGGATCGAGGCTTCGACGTCGCGCGGAGCGACCATCATGAGGTCGGCAAGCTCGTCAACCACGACCAGAAGATACGGGTAGGGCGCGAGCTTCCGGTTGGGGTCGTGGGACTGGACGGTTCCGGCTTTGACGGCCTCGTTGAAGTCGACGATGTTCTTGAAATGGTAGGCCGCCATGTCGTCGTAGCGGGCGTCCATCTCCTTGACCACCCATTCGAGGGCTTCGGCCGCTTTCTTCGGATTCGTGATGATCGGCGTGATCAGATGAGGAATGCCGGCGTATATCGTGAGCTCAACGCGCTTAGGGTCGACGAGGATCATACGCACCTGGTCCGGCGTGGCGCGCATCATGACCGACGTGATCATCGAGTTGATGAAGGAGGACTTTCCGGCGCCCGTGGCGCCGGCGACGAGCAGGTGCGGCATCTTGGCGAGGTTCGCGACGACGAACTGGCCGCGGACGTTCTTGCCGACGCCCACGGTCAGCGGATGGTCTGCCTTCTGGGCCACGGGGGAGCGCAGAACGTCGCCGAGCAGAACCGTTTCGCGGTCGACGTTCGGAATCTCGATGCCGATGGCGGACTTGCCCGGAATCGGCGAAAGGATTCTAACGTCTGCTGAGGCGACGGCGTAGGCGATGTTGTTCGACAGCGCGGTGATGCGTTCGACCTTCACCCCCGGGCCGAGCTCGACTTCGTACTGGGTGACCGTGGGGCCGCGAGAGAAGCCGACGACCTGCGCGTCGATCCCGAAGTCGGTGAAAACCTGCGTCAGCTGGGCCACGACCCGCTCGTTGGCCTCCGTGCGCTCCTTTCCTGGAGGGCCGGCTTTCAGGTCGCCGAGCGACGGGAGCTGGTAGACGATGGAGGGGTCGAGAGTGAGCTGCTGACCGGGAGTCGGTTCGAGCGAGATGTCGGGGGCGGGAAGCGAGGGCGGCTCCGTGCCGTCGATCGGCTTTTGCGGGCTCGAGACGACGGGCTTGATGACCTCTGTGGCGCCTGCTCCGCCCTTCGCCTTGGCCTTGCCGCGGCCCGCGCCGCCGGGAAGGACCTCCGTCGCGTCGCCTCCGGGCAAAACCTCCGTGGGCGGAACCTGGCCGTCGTCGGCCTTCTTTTTCCGCGAGAAAAGCCTCGAGGGCCTGGGCGACTCTTCGACGGCCGCCGCCTGCTCGTAGGGGACCGACGCCGAGACGCCGCGATTGGCCGGGGCGTCCTCTTCGTCGTCGGGCTCGTCCCTCAGACGCTCCCTTATCATTCCGTAAAGCTCGCGAACGGTCGTGTTCGTCATGTACAAAACGGCGAAGACGATGAGCAGAAGAAGAAGCGGGACAGCCCCGTAGGGCGAGAGGAGTTTGCCGAGGGCGCCCCCGGTAGCCAGGCCGATGAGGCCGCCTGCGCCCTCGACGCCGGAGAAATCCTCGAAAGGATTGATCGGATCGACGGCGATGTGGGCGAGTCCGGCCACGCCGAAGACGAGCATTCCCATGCCGATGGCGAATCGCCGGTTGGTCTCCCGCGTTGAGGCGCGGAAAAACTTGACGGCCGCGGCGATGAGAAGGAGCGGGACGACGACGGACAGCACCCCGACGACGCCCGCGGTGAGATGGTGGATGAGCCCGCCGAGCGCGCCGGAGAGGCCGAACCACTCGCGCAGGGCGACGATCACGGCGATGCCGAGGAGGAGGAATGCGACGCCGTCGCGGCGCACTCCCGTCAGCCGGGGCTCGGCATTGTCAGCCTCGGCCTTCTGCCGCTTCTGCGGCTGCTTGGACGCGGGGGCCTTCTGAGGCTTCTTCTTCGCGGGGTTGTTTGGAACTCTGGGACTCACAGTGGCAACACTAATCCTTCACCCGATTGAACCTGAATTCTAACGCGCGAGCGCTGTGCCACAGCCGATCGCGCCCGGCCTGGGAGCGGCCATCCGGCCGCCTTTCCCGCGCGGGTCGCCCGCTCGCGCCCGCCGGCCGCCCGGGCTTCGACCCGTGCGCGACCATCGGCTCACACCTCCACGACCGTCGGGATGATGATCGGGGCCCGCCGGAGCTTCCTCGAGATCCACCGGCCGATCACCCGGCGCATCGCCTGCTGCATCTGGTAGGTGTCGGCCCCGTTTTCCAAAGATTCGCGCAGCGCGTCCGCGACGTCGGGAAGTATCTCGTCGAAGACCGAATCGTCCTCGGCAACGGCGCGGGCTTGGATGTGGGGGCCCGTGACGATCTCCTTCTCCTTCGTCTCCACCGCGGCGAATATCGCGACGAAGCCCTCCTCGGCCAAGATCCTGCGGTCCTTGAGCTCCTCTTCGGTGATGTCGCCGATGGACGAGCCGTCAACGTAAATGTTGTGGCAGGGCACTTGGCCGACGACGCTCACTTCGGCGTCGTGCATGTCGATGACCGAGCCGTTCTCGGCGAGGATGACGTTCTGCGGGGGGACCCCGGTCTTGACGGCGATCCCTCCGTTGGCGACCTGATGGCGCACTTCGCCGTGGATCGGCATGGCGTAGGCGGGTTCGAGGATGTTGTAGCAGTAGAGGAGCTCGCCGGCGGCGGCGTGGCCGGAGACGTGGACGCGGGCGTTGCCCTGATGGACCACCTTCGCCCCGAGCTTCATGAGGTTGTTGATGAGGCGGTAGACGGAGTTTTCGTTTCCGGGGATGAGCGAGGAGGCGAACAGGACGGTGTCGCCGGGCCCGGCGCCCACCTTCGGGTGCGACTTCGAGGCGATGCGCGAAAGCACGGCCATCGGCTCTCCCTGCGATCCGGTGGACATGAAGACCCGCTCGTTTTCGGGAAGCGACGGCATGTCCGCGAGGTCGACTAGCACGCCCTCGGGGATGTCGAGGTACCCGAGCTCCGCGGCGATTCCCATGTTGCGTATCATCGAGCGCCCGACGAAGGCCACGCGGCGCCCGTGCGCGTGGGCTGCGTTGAGGACCTGCTGGACTCTGTGGACGTGCGAGGAGAAGGAGGCGACGACTATCTGGCCGGTCGCCCTGGCGAAGACGTCGTCGATGACGGGGCCGATTTCGGACTCCGACGGCACGAAGCCCGGCACCTCGGCGTTGGTCGAGTCGCACATGAAGAGATCGACCCCCTCTTCCCCGGCGCGGGCGAAGGCGCGAAGGTCGGTGAGCCTGCCGTCCAAGGGCAGCTGGTCCATCTTGAAGTCGCCGGTTATGAGGATGTTCCCCTGATCGGTGCGGACGAACACCGCGAGGGCGTCGGGGATCGAATGGTTGACGGAGATGAACTCCATCTCAAAGGGACCGATCTTCTCAACGTCGCCCTCGGCGACGACGCGCGAATTCGCCTTGATTCGATGTTCTGCGAGCTTCGCCTCGACGAAGGAGATCGTCAGGCGGCTTCCGACCAGCAGGATGTCGGGCCGAAGTTTGAGCAGGTACGGCACCGCCCCGATGTGGTCCTCATGCCCGTGTGTGAGGACGATGGCCTCGATGTCTTCGACCCTGTCGCGCAGATAGTCGATGTCGGGCAGGATGAGGTCGACGCCGGGCTGCCGCTCTTCGGGAAAGAGGACGCCGCAATCGACGACGACGATTTTGCCCCCGTATTCGAGGACGTTGCAATTGCGACCGACCTCGCCAAGCCCTCCCAAGGGGACGATGCGAACGGTGTCGGCCGACAGATCCGGTGGGGTTCTAAGGTTGCTCACATCAACATTGTCGCACGTATGGCCGGGGCGCCAATCGACGATCCTCGGCGGAGGGCCTTGCAAAGCGGCCCGACGCAGCGGCCGAACGGCCCGCCCGAAGGCCTACATGAGGCCTTCGGCTCGGAGCGCGGCCGCGAGTTCGGCGATCTGCGACGTCGAAGCCCCCACCAGGGGAAGCCGAAGCGTCGCGCTGGGAAGGGCTCCCAGGAGTTTGAGCGCCTCCTTGGCCATGACGGCGCCTTGACCGCCGCCCATGATCGCCTCGACGACCGGGCGCTGCTTCGCAGCCTCGGCGCGGGCCGCGGGAAGGTCGCCGGCGTCTATCTCGGTCACGAGCGCGCGCAGGCCGGAGCCGATCACGTGTCCGGCGACGGATATGACGCCCGAGGCTCCGTGGGCGAGCCAGGCGAAGTTGAGCGAGTCGTCGCCCGAGTAGTATTCCAAGCCTGTGCGCTCCATCTTGATGAAGCCCGAGGCGACGTCGCCGGTGGCGTCCTTGACGCCGATGATCCGGGGATGCTCGGCGAGCCGCAGAAGCGTCGCGGTGTCAAGCTTGACCCCCGTGCGGCCGGGTATGTCGTAGAGCATGACGGGAAGGTCGCTTGCCTCAGTGACTGCCAGAATGTGTTGGTACACGCCCTCCTGCGAGGGCCGGTTGTAATACGGCGGAAGAACGAGCAGGGCCTCGGCCCCGTTTGCCTGCGCCCCCCTGGCGATTCTCACGGCGTGGGCCGTGTCGTTGGAGCCGGCGCCGGCCATGACCTTGGCCCCGCGCCCCTTGAGGGAGGCGACGACTTCTCGGGTGAGGTCGTCCTTTTCGGGCTGATGCGTGGTGGGCGACTCCCCCGTCGTCCCCGACAGCAGGATGAGATCGCAGCCGTCGTCGACCAGCTTGTTGGCCAAGGCGACGGCGGAATCGACGTCGAGGGAACCGTCTTCGAAGAAGGGCGTCACCATTGCGACGCCGACCGAACCGAATGTGCGCTTGGGTAGACTCGTCTCGCTCATGCCAACGAAGGTATCAGCTTCTCGCAAGGCCAGATCTGGACTTCCGTCATTCGGCGGCGAAAATGTGGCACGACGGACAGGCCTCTTCGAATGCGTCACGTACGTGAACTATCACACCGCACTCTAAGTGTGAAATCGGAGGCGGGGAAGGTCTCCCCCACCCGAACATAGGCGCATTCATGCTTCGTGAGCTATCTTATTCCCTGCAAACCCACACAATAGAAGGAGTCTCAATGACCTTGCAAGTCGAGCCGGATCAGCTTTACAATGAGGCTTCCAAATCAGAGACGCTCGCCGACGAGGCTCCCAGTCTGCGAGTGCAGACAATCGCCGACGAAATCAAGCGGGAGATTACCGGCGGGACCTCGGGGGCGGCGGCGCTGTCCGCAGCCGAATACTTAGACAAAGCGCTTTGCGTTTCGGAGGAAGACCTTCACGAATACGCCGGCAGCTTGAGGGATTCCGCCATCCTCGTCCAAGAGCAGGACCAGAGCGGCTGCCAAGACTTCTCGCAGCTCGAGTCCGCCGTCGCCGCGGAAATGGGGAACGACCCGACCGGCACCGTCATCACGCCTTCGCTGGATTCCGCGCCAACCGAACGCACGCAGGAGACCGGCCGGGCCGGGACGTACTACCGCACGCCGCACTCCGAAGGGACAGGAAACACATTCGCCACCGCCGCACGCGGGCTCACCACCGGCCTCGGCTCCGCCGTCGACGCCGCAGGCGGCGGCGTCAAAACCGTCGGATCCGGCATAGGATCCCTTATGACCGGCGCAGGGCAGGGAGTTTCCGCCACCGGGTCCGCGTTTGACCACGCCATGGGCGCCGCCGGGCAGGAAGCCCGCAATGCGGGCGCGGCGGCCAATCACGGCCTCGACCAAACGGGAAACGCCATCGCTTCGTTCATGGACCACAGCGGAGACGGCTTCCGGTCTGCAAGCGAACAAACCGGCAACGCTATGAGGCAAGTTTCGCATCAAGCTGCGGACGGTCTGCGAGGCCTTCCCTTCGGAGGGTTCGCGGGAGACGCCGTCGAAGGCGCGGGAAACCTCGCCGCATCCGGCTATGACGCCTTGGGAAGCGCTGGAAACGCGGTCATGGACGCAGCGGGCCAGGGAATCGACCAAGCGATGGACACCGGCGGCAACGCCATGCAATTCATGACGGACACCGCTTCAAACGCTTGGGAAGGCGTCGGCCACATGGCCCACGGCGCAGCCGACGCAACCGGGCAGGCCTTCGACGCAGCGGGGAAGGGCGTCGAAGCCGCGTCCAACACGGTCGGAAACGCCGTGAGCGCAGCCGGCAACGGAATCAAGGACACGGCCGACGCGGTGGGCGAAGGGGCACGCAAGGTAGGCGAAACCATCGGAGACCTCTTCGGCCGATAGGCCAGCGCCGCCCCGCGGCCCTTGACGGCGTCCGCCCGAAACGCGCGACACATCGGGCGGCCGCCGATTCGAGGACTCGTGCGGCCAATGGCCCTCTTGCAAACAGCCTCCGGCCGCCGCAACTCAAACCTCGCGCATCAAACACGTTCAACACTTTCAAAGGCAGGAAACCATGCAGTGGAGCGATATCAAGGACTGGGAGGCTTCGACTCTTTCCGACGAGTACGACGCGCTTTCCAGCAAGGAGCGCAAAGCCGACGATTGGGGGCACGAGGTCATCTCGCTCAACGACAACGTGACCTGGGAGGGCGATGCCCGCAACGCCGCCGAGAAGCGCCTCCAACAGATCGAGAAGGGCATCGCGACCTACGTCGTCGGCGTGCGTGCAATGAAGGATGCGACGTCGTCCATGCAGGACTCGATGAGAGAGGTCAACGGGATCGTCACGGACGCCACGACTCAGGCGAAGAACAACGGGTTCAGCATCGCCGACGACGGCACCGTGACCGACGACAATCCCATTTCCTGGACGGAGGTCACGGTCGACGGCGTCGTCTCATACATCGTCGGCGGAGGGATGGGCGGGTTGGCGGGCTCGATGTTCGGCCCCGTGGGAATGGCTGTCGGGGGCATCTTGGGGGGCCCCACGGTGAGTTCCGCCGTCCTGGCCGACATAGTCGCGACCCGCGAGACGTCGCTGAAGCAGTGCGCGGACAAGGTCAACGACGCCGTAGAGAAGGCTGTGGCCGCCGACCAGGCGTATGCCGACGCGCTCAACAAAATTGCCCTCGGCCAGGTCGAACCGGGCGACAAGAGCCTCAGTGAAATTCTGGACGGCCCGCTTCCCATGCCGACGAATCGGCAGGACTCCCAGGCGGTCGCGGCCTGGTGGGACTCGCTCACGCCGGAACAGCAACAAGAGCTCATTGACAACGACTACGAGAAGCCGCCCTCGGAGAGGATAGGAAACATGGACGGCGTCGACGGATGGGCTCGGGACGCCGCCAATAGGAAGAGCTTGGACCACGATATCGACTCTCTAAAGAAGAAGAGCAGCGCTGGTCTCACCGAAGAAGAGCAGAAGAAATACGACGAGCTCAAGGCGCTGAAGGACGCGGCGGCGCCAAGCGACTACCAGCCCAAGAAGCAGCTGCTTCTCTACGACCCCGTCGAGCCCGGAGAGGATCAAGACCAGCTGCACGCTGCGGTTTCCGTGGGCGACGTCGACACGGCTGAGAATGTCGCCGTTCAAACGGGCGGCCTCGACACGTCCGTTGGAAGCAGCGTAAAGGAGTACACGCACAACATGGAGAACATCGCCAACTCCGCCGGCGGCAACACGGCGATGGTGACGTACTTCGGATACGACACGCCGCACATCAACTCCGGCGACCCGGATCAGAGGGACCTTTCCGTCACGAACACCGACCGCGCCGCCGCCGGCGGGCAGAATCTTGCCAATTTCCTCGAAGGCCTGCACGATTCTCGCCAGGGCGAGGGAGAGGCCGGGGATCCGAGGCTAACGGCCATCGGCCACTCGTATGGCTCGACGACCACCGGCTACGCGCTGACCCAGGTCCGCGACGGGGTGGTCGACGCAGCGGTCTTCTACGGTTCGCCAGGCATCCCTGCAACGGACGTCTCCGAACTCAACGTGCCCTCCGACAGCGTCTACGCAATAAGGAACGAGGGGGACGCCATCAACGGGGTTCCCAACGGCGGTCTCGTTGCCAACCGACCCGGTTACCTTCCCGGGTTCAATATGACGGAAACCACCGATCCGATGGATATGGACGGAATACAGCATCTGCGGACAAACCAGTACGCTCCAGGGTGGAAGGACCCGGTCGCATCCCACACAAATTACTTCGACAACAACGATTACAACGGCAAGTATGAGGAAATCCACGGCGCCCACCCCGATTGGACAAGGGAGCAGGTCATGGAGGAGTTGAGGTCTCAGATGGCCGACGTTCCCAACAGCCAGCAGGATGTGGCGGCAGTCGTCAACGGGACGTACAGCGGCTGAGGACCTGCGACTCGCAGGTCCATGGGGGCCTGTGGGAACCGGGACTTCAAAGCCCTTGGAAACCCCGGAGCCCACAACCTCGCCAAAGGCGGAGCCTCACAGCCCCATGATCGAGTCGAGGCCCCAGGTCAGGCCGCCTCGGCCTCGCACGGAGCGGACCGCCAGGAGCACGCCCGGCATGAAACTCGACCGGTCGAACGAATCCTGTCGGATGACGAGCTGCTCGCCCGGATTGCCGAGCATCACCTGCTCGTGGGCGTTGAGCCCGCGCAGCCGCACAGCGTGGACATTGACGCCGTCGATCCGCGCCCCCCTGGCGCCGTCGGGGTCGGTCTGCGTGGCGTCCGGGCCCGCGGGGACTCCGGCCTCGGCGCGCGCCTTGGCGATCCGCGAGGCGGTGGATATCGCCGTGCCGGACGGGGCGTCCACCTTGTTCGGATGGTGCATTTCGAGGACCTCGACCGATTCGAAATAGGGCGCGGCCTTCTCCGCGAAACTCATGACCAACACGGCCGAAAGCGCGTAGTTCGGCGCAATGACCACGCTGCGGCCGAGCCTTTCGGCAGTCTCACGCACCCGGCCCAAGGATTCCTCGGTCCACCCGGTGGTTCCGACGACGGCGTCGGCCCCGGCCTCCAAAATGGCCAGGGTGTTTGCCTCGGAGGCCGAGGGCACGGAAAATTCGACGGCGACGTCGGCCCCACCGAGGCTCTCCGACGAGATCGGGTCTCCGGCGTCGAGCCTGGCGGTCAGCTCCATGTCCTCGGCGGCCTCGACCGCCTCGCACACGGTTGCGCCCATGCGCCCGGCGGCGCCCACTACTGCAACTTTGATAGTCATGGCCTCAAGCCTAATCCGTCGCAGTTCCTTTCGCCGACCGGCTCGTCGAGGAAAGCGGACGAATGCGCGCGTCCCGGGCCGTGGGGAGCCATAACCTTCGGCGCTCTTGACTTCCGTTGCACACGAACCGCGCTATAAGAATGCGAAAGGAGGATGCCGATGATTCCATTTTTCTTTTGACAAGGGCAGCCACACACAGAGTATCTCAGTGTCTTATGCGATGTAGAAACGCTTGAAGGCATAGGAAATAAAACAATCAGAATATCGATGCAGTATTTAGGAATGAAATGGCAGACACTTTAGTGATCGATCTCGACAGCCTCGTCTGCGCCAAGGACAATGCAGACAAGGCCAGAGGACAAGTCGACCAAATCAAGGGCTCGGTCCCTTTGGCAACCGTTGCCACGGCCATGCCTTCGGGAAGCGCGGGAGGAGCGGCTGCGTCTGCGGGTTCGCACATCGACGGGCTCGCAAAGAGTATCACGGACTCGCTCGAAACCTTCTCTACGGCCCTCCAGGATGCGACGAACCAATGCAATTCCACGGATCAACACGCCTCGGTGGATTTCAGTCGGTTCTCAACAAAGATATCGGGAAGGGTCGAGTGATGGTCGATTGGCAAAATGTCACAGCCTGGGATGCCTCCATCTTGGACACCGTCGTGGACAACCTCATCGCCGAACACAAAAAATGCTACACCGCGGGCGAGTCGATTCAAGACATCGACAAAGACGTCACGTGGGCAGGCGAAGGGGCGACGGCGCCACGCCCGAACAGGTCTCCGACTGGTGGAGCAGATTGGCGGAAGGCGAACGTCAAAGGCACGTCGATCGTTTCACCAAACCCCAGGCGCCGAACGACGAAAGCATCCGCGAACAGGCGCGGAAATTCGGCAATCTCGACGGGATCGAAGGCTGGGCTCGCGACAACGTCAACCGCTCGCTCCTCGAGTGGGACATAGAAGATACGAAACGCCAAAGAGACGCGCTGCCGGGAAACAAAGGCCCAGGAGAGGAGTACGCCGCTGAAGGCCAAGCAAGAAATCACGAACGGGCACGCTTGCGCGAGCGCCTGGAGGAGTTGGAGAAGCTGCGCGGCCAATTGGGCGTCGAAGAGGGCAAACCTCCCAAACAGCCGCTCGTCTACGATCCGGCGACGGGGCAGCGGCGAAACCTACAACGCGCCAGAAGGCCACACCTACGCCATGCGCTACCGAACCGATTTTGTGAAGGACTTTAGGAACAACACCGAGTTCTTCGAAGGCTTGGGAGAAGATCCGATGAAGGACCCGAACATCAAACACCTCTCCGGTTATTCGCCGACGGAAGAAAAGTCACTGGACATTTTCGGGATGAAGTTCCCACTGGACTTCGGAGCCGGGACACATACCGAGTACATGAACGACGGCACGCAGTCGCAAGACCAGCTGGCCGACGTCGTCGTCGGAAAGGCGGGGTGATGCGGCGGCAGCTCAAAGACGGGGACCCGGCTGAGCGGCGAAAATGAAGCCTGTGCCCGCGCAACCCTCGCGTCACTGGGAGGGACCGACGGTCACGCGAGAGCGCTGCGCGCGGGCGAGCTCGGCGGCGACGGCTGCGACGTCGTCGGCGGAGACCTCCCGCGAACGGCGCAGGGCCTCCTGCCGGGAGACGAGGGATCCGCGGACGATTTCGGCCTGGCCGAGCTGATTCATCCGCGAGCCGACTGACTCTGAGCTGAAGGCGTGGTCGGCGCGGGCGCGCCTGTAGGCGGTCTCAAGCTCCATCTTCGTGACGGATTCGCCGGCGATCGCCTCCAGGCACCCCTCCATGATCTCCGCGACGTCTTTCGCCGACTCCGGAGAGCACCCCGCGTACAGGCCGAAAAGGCCGCCCTCGTGGTACAGGCCGGGAAAAGAGTAGGTCGAGTAGGCGAGGCCGCGCTTTTCGCGCACCTCCTGAAAGAGACGGGACGAGGTGCCGCCTCCCAGAATCGTCGACAGCGTGTACAGGGCGTATCGGCGTTCGTCTTCGTCGGTCATCGCGGGCATGCCGACGACGACGGCGCTCTGCTCGACGGGGCGTTCGATCGAGAGGTCCCGGCCCTCCGGGTACTCGATGGGCGCGCGTCGCCGACGCTCAGCCGGCGCCGCTCCTTCGCGAAGGCCCCATCCGGCTCGGCGCAGCGACGCCTCGACCATGGCGCACAGCGCCTCGTGGTCGGCCTTTCCGGCGGCTGTGACCACCAGCTCCTCGGGCCGATAGTTCTGCTTGTAGTGGCTCGTGAGATTCGCGTGATCAAGCCCGAGGACGCTCTCGGAGGTTCCGCCGATCGGCCGGCCCAGCGGATGCCCGCCCATGACGAGGGAGGCGATTTGCTCATGGGCGACCTCGGAGGCGTCGTCGGCGTACATCGCGAGCTCTTCAAGGATGACGCCCCGCTCCATCTCCATGTCGGTTTCCGCAAGAGTCGAGGAGGCAACCATGTCCGCGAGCAGCTCGACGGCGTCCGCGAGGTCCTCCTCCACAATGTGTCCGTAATAGTAGGTCAGCTGCTTTCCCGTGCCGGCGTTGAAGTTGCCGCCGAGGAAGTCGATGCGGTCGGCGAGCTGCTTCGCGCTGCGCGAGGCCGTACCCTTGAAAAGAAGATGCTCGAGAAAGTGCGTGGAGCCGAGCGTCCCCTCGTTTTCATCGGCGGACCCTGCCCCGACCCAGAAGCCGACGGAGACGGTGTGCGCGTTCTCGACGCGTTCGGTCAGCACCCGAACCCCGCTCGGAAGCACCGAGCGGCAGATGAGGGCGCCGTCGTCCGTGAGAGACATGTCATGCGGACCGGGGCAAATGGGAAGGTCGACGGTGGAAAACTCAGTCACCCGTCAAGGTTAACCGACCCTGCCATCGATGCGAAGCCGAGCGCACCCGCTTATACGAAGCCGAGCACACGCGCCTACGCCAAGCGCAGGCACCTGTGCGAAACCGAGCGCAGGCAATCGGCCCAAACCGGATTTCGGCCCGCCCGCGAATGCCCCTTAAATCGCCCGGCGTGCTGAATCGGCCGAGGACCCGGGTCCCGGATCGCGCGGCGTCAAAAATGGGCCGACGGCGTGGCCCTGCATAGAAAGGGCGGCCCCACAGGGACCGCCCTTTTGCGTCTGTCGCCGTTCGAACTGTTGCTGCCGGAACAGGTGCCGCCCGAGCGGACGCCTCGTCACTCGGTCGAACCGGAGCTCTCGCTGGAGCGGCGGCGCTGGCGCGGCGCCCGGCGCGATCCGCGCTCGCGGCGGGCGGGACGCTCCGCTTCTTCCTGCTCGGCCGGGGCCTCGGGCTCCTCCTCGACGACGGCGTGGAGCGAGACCTTTCCGCGAGGATCGATCTCGGCGATCTCGACCTCGACTTTGTCGCCGACGTTGAGGACGTCCTCGACGTTCTCAACGCGTTTGCCGCCGACGATTCGGCGAATCTGCGAGATGTGGAGAAGGCCGTCGCGTCCTGGGGCGAGGGAGATGAAGGCACCGAAGGTCGTCGTCTTGACGACTGTGCCGACGAAGCGCTCGCCGACCTCGGGCATCTGCGGGTTGGCGATGGCGTTGACCGCTTGACGGGCCGCCTCGGCGGACGGGCCGTCGGTTGCGCCGATGAAGACGGTGCCGTCGTCCTCGATCGAGATCTCGGCGCCCGTGTCTTCCTGAATCTGGTTGATCATCTTGCCCTTGGGGCCGATGACCTCGCCGATCTTGTCGACCGGGATCTTGACGGTGATGATGCGCGGCGCGGTGGCTGCCATCTCGTCGGGCCCGTCGATCGCCTCGGTGATGAGGTCGAGGATCGCGAAGCGGGCGTCGCGGGCCTGGCCGAGGGCGGCGTCGAGAACCGCGGCGGGAATGCCGTCAAGCTTCGTGTCCAGCTGGAGGGCCGTGACGTACTCGCGGGTTCCGGCGACCTTGAAGTCCATGTCGCCCAACGCGTCCTCGGCGCCGAGGATGTCGGTGAGGGTGCAGTACTTCGTCTCGCCGTCGATCGTGGCGGAGACGAGGCCCATGGCGATTCCGGCGACGGGAGCCTTGAGCGGGACGCCCGCGTTGTAAAGCGAGAGGGTCGATGCGCACACCGAGCCCATCGACGACGAGCCGTTGGAGCCCATCGTCTCGGAAACCTGGCGAATCGCGTACGGGAACTCCTCGCGGCCGGGAAGCTGGGATTCGAGGGCGATCTCGGCCAGGTGCCCGTGGCCGATCTCGCGGCGCTTGGGCGAGCCGACGCGGCCCGTCTCCCCCGTCGAGTACGGCGGGAAGTTGTAATGGTGGATGTAGCGCCGCGACGTCGCCGGGGAAAGGTTGTCGAGCTGCTGCTCCATCTTCAGCATGTTGAGGGTGGTCACCCCGAGGATCTGGGTCTCGCCGCGCTGGAACAGCGCCGAGCCGTGGACGCGGGGAAGGACCCCCGCCTCAGCCGTGATCGTGCGGATCTCGACGGGCGTGCGTCCGTCCATGCGAACGCCCTCCGTGAGCACGTGATGGCGCATGGTCTTCTTGAACGCGGCGTTGACGGCGGCCGCAATCGCCGCTTCCTCCTCGGGAAACGCCTCTGCGAGCTCTTCGACGACGGACTCCGTCAGCTCGTTGAGAGCCTCGTCGCGCTCGGCCTTCGCCACGATGCCGAGGATCGGCGCGAAGCGGCCGCCGATTTTCTCTTCGACGGCCTCGTACTGCTCGTCCGTGTAATCCGGGAAGAACGGGAAATCGCCGACGGGCTTTCCGCACTCCTCCACGAGCTTGGACTGCGCCTCGCACAGCGTGCGGATGACGGGTTTGGCCGCCTCCATGCCCGCTGCCACCTCGGCCTCGGTCGGCTTGGCGCCGCCGGCCTTGATGACGGCGTCCGCGTGTTCGGGGGCCTGCGCCTCGACCATCATGATGGCGACGTCGTCGCCCACGACGCGGCCGGCGATCGCCATGGAGAACGTGGCCCGCTTGAGCTCACTCCACCGCGGAAAGGCAACCCATTGCCCGTCGATGAGGGCCATGCGGGTTCCGCCGATCGGGCCCGAGAAGGGAAGCCCCGCGAGAGAGGTCGCCATGGAGGCGGCGTTGATGGCGAGGACGTCGTAGGCCTCGTCCGGGTTGATCGTCATGACCGTGGCGACCACCTGGACCTCGTTGCGCATGCCTTTCTTGAAGGCGGGGCGCAGCGGCCGATCGATGAGCCGGGCGGCGAGGATGGCCTCGGTTCCGGGGCGCCCTTCGCGGCGGAAGAACGAGCCGGGAATGCGCCCGGCGGCGTAGGAGCGTTCTTCGACGTCGACCGTCAGGGGGAAGAAGTCGAAATGTTCTTTCGGGGCTTTCGAGGCAGTGGTCGCCGCGAAAACCGTGGTGTCATCGTCAAGGTAGGCGAGCGCCGATCCGTTGGCCTGGCGGGCGAGAAGGCCCGTTTCAAAACGAATGGTGCGGGTTCCGAACGAGCCGTTGTCGATGACGGCGTTCGAAGAGTGGACGTCGGGTCCCTCCATGGAATGTCTCCTTATTTTCTGTTTCTCTCCCCGACACGGCCATCAGTGACAACTCACGGAACTTTCCGGAAGCTCCCACCGAAGACCGGGCACTGGGGATCTCTTTATCAACGAAATGCGGCCCGGACTGTTCCATCCGGGCCGCCCCATGTCACCGGCGAAGGCCGAGACGAGCGATCAGTGAGCGGTAGCGCTCGATGTCCTCTTCGGCAAGGTACGCCAGAAGCCGCTTGCGCTGGCCGATGAGAAGCATGAGGCCTCGCCGCGAATGGTGATCGTGCTTGTGGGTGCGAAAATGCTCGGTCAACTCCTTGATGCGGGCCGAGAGCAAAGCAACCTGAACCTCCGGGGAACCGGTGTCGCCCTCATGGGTCGCGTACTCGGCGATGATCTGCTTCTTCTGTTCCGGCTTGAGGGCCATGATTCTCCTTTTCGTTCCGTTGCACGGAGCTCCGGGGCATGTTCTCCCGAGCTATGACGCTTCCGTGGCCGATCTGACGGCCTTTTAAGTTTACCAGCAAGCACAAACGACGGTTGACTTTCCTGTGTGAGCTTGCATACCGGGTTTCCACGAGCTTGCGTGCCGGGAGCGGCCGGGCGCCGCCGGCGTCGTCCCAGGCGGCGCCGTGCCCCGGGCGGCGTCCCCTCGGGTCACACGGCGGTGACCGACGCCGGATCGACCCTTCCCGCCGTCGGAACGCCCAGAATCTCGGCCGTGTTGCGCAGATCCTCGTCCATCTGGCCGAGGAGGCCCTCGAGGGAGTCGAAAGAAAGCATGGGCCTGAGGTACTCGACGAAGTCCACGGCTATCGACTCTCCGTAGAGGTTGAGGTCCGACCTGCCGAGGACGTGGACCTCGACCGTCCGCTCGGTTCCCTCGAAATGCGGATTCGTCCCCACCGATATCGCCGCGGGGAGGTACTCCGCGGCGCAGGAGCCCTCGACCGAGCGCACGAGCCATCCCGCGTACACGCCGTCCGCTGGGACTTCGCCGAGGTCGTCGCCCGCGAGATTGGCCGTGGGAAAGCCGATGGCCCGCCCACGCTGGAATCCGTGGACGACCTCGCCGCGGATTCGATGGCGGCGCCCAAGGACCCGGGCGGCCCCCGCGACGTCGCCGGCGGCGAGAAGCTCGCGCACCCAAGTCGAGGACCACCTGCGTCCCTCCGGCGCGGCGAGATCGGACACAAGCGTCACATCGACGCCTTTTTCCTCTCCCAGTTCGGCGAGCACAGCGCCGTCGCCTTCATTGCGGAATCCGAATCTGACGTCCTCGCCGACGACCACGACGCGCGCCCGCAGCTCGCCCACAAGCTGATTTTCGAAGAATTCGCGGGGCGTCGCGCGGGCGTAGTCGAGGGTGTACCTCTGGACGTAGACGGCGTCGATTCCCGCCGCAGCGAGACGATCGATCCGGTCTTCCAGGGTCGAGACGAGATGCACGTTCTGGGCCGAATGCACGGAGGCGGGATGCGGGTCGAACGTGAGCGCCACGGAGACGAGGCCGCGTTCCTTCGCCTGCCGAACCGTCTCCCGCAGCACCGCGCGGTGGCCTTTGTGCACGCCGTCGAAGACCCCTATCGTCACCGCCGTGCCGACAAGGCCGCTCGGAATGTCCTCAGGTTTGCGCCATACGTCGATGCTCACGCCGGCAACCCGCGAAGGCCGAGGTCGCGCCGCCCCTCCGAAAGGTCGACGATCCGCTCGTCGACGACGGGCCTTTCGCCCGTGCCTCCTCCGCAGCCGCAGGCTCCGTCTCCCCCGCATCCGCATCCTCCGTGCCCGCCGCAGCCGCATTCGGACGTCGGTTCAACAGAAGCCGGGGGCTCAGCAGTGTGCCCGCGGACTATCGCGGCGGCGGCATCGACCGCGCTGCCCCCGCATCCGCAATGAGAGTGGTTAGCGTTAGTCATGAGATATAGGTTAATGCTCAGCACCGACGCCGGGCACATCGACGCGGGAGCCGAGCATGTCGACGCGGGCACAGGGCAGAAAAATCGCCTTCCGATCTGGACGACGTCGACGATCGCGAGAAGCCGTCGGGGCGGCGAAAGATTGACGCCGGCCCAACGGACACGAGCCGACGCCCGCACGGGGCGGAGAGGTCACTCCTCCGAAGCGAGCGTCAAAAGCAGGTCGGGTTTGACCCTCCCGTCTCTGCGGCTGACGAGGGCAACAGGCGTTCCGTCGCTCCACGCCACCGCGACGGCGGATCCCGATCCGCGTCCGTCGGGTCCGGAACCTGGGGCGTCGCGGCCCGCCGCGCTCGGAGCGAGGGCGGCGGAGGCCGCGGCTTTCGCGCCGAGGAAGTCGAAGGGCGAATCTGTGAAACGCCCCATGCGCAGGTCGCGCGCCGCCTGCTCCGACACCTCCAGAGCAGGGAACATCGCGCGGCACAGGTCCGCCAAGGTGTGGACGGGCATCTGTCCGTCGGCCTCCACCGCGTCGGCGCATTCGCGCACGCTCACGGCCTCGCCGACATCCCAGGGGCCGACTCGCGTGCGCCTGAGAGACGTCAGGTGCGCGCCGAATCCGAGGGCCTCCCCCAGATCGCGCGCCAGCGCTCGCACGTAGGTTCCCGCGCCGCACACAACGCGCACGTCCAAATCGAAGACGGGCGCCCCGCAGACCTCGGCGAATCGGGGGCCGCCGACCGCTTCGAAGACATCGACGCGAATCGGCCGGGCGTCGAGGACCACCTCGCGCCCCTCGCGAACCAGATCGTAGGCTCTGCGGCCTTCGACTTTCAGAGCGCTCACCGAGCTTGGGACCTGAAGGACCTCGCCGGTCAGGTCCGCCATGGCGCGGGCGAGCTCCGCGGCGTCCGCCTCCCGCGCGCCCCTCGCCCGCACGAGTTCGCCCTGCGCGTCCTCGGTGGACGTTTCAATCCCGAAACGAATCGTCGCCTCGTACTCTTTGGCGGTTCCAGTGACGTAGCGCAGCAGCTTCGTGGCGCGCCCTAGGCCGATGCAGAGAACGCCCGTGGCCATCGGGTCGAGGGTTCCGGCATGCCCGACCTTCTTCGTTCCCGCCAGCCGCCGGACGGCGCCGACGACGTCGTGGCTCGTGACGCCGGGATCCTTGTCGATGACCGCAAGGCCGTCTCCCGGGAAGCTCCCGCGGGGAATCTCGCCCCACGGCATGACTCGCCGCGGGGCGCTCCGAGGCTCAGGCCTCATCCACGCCCTCGGCTTGGTCGTTCTCGGACGATTCGAAGGAGGCCTCGAAGGCTTCGCCGCTCTCGAGCGCGTCGCCGTCTGAGGCATCGTCGGCGTCGGCCGAGGCTTCGTCGGCGGCCTCGCCCTCCTCAACGTCGCGGGGCTTCTTGTACGGATCGGCGTCCCCGGCGGGCGCAGCGCCTTCCGCCGACTTGGCGATCTCGGCGTCCCTGTGCCGGGCTGCCGCGAGCGCGTCCTCGAGGGAGCGGGCCGTCTCCGGCAGGGCGTCGGCAGTGAACTCGATCGTCGGCGTCAGGCGCAGGCCCAACTGCCTGCCGACGTGCGAGCGAATATTGCCCTTGGCCCGGTTGAGGGCTCGGCCGGCGTCCCTGAGCTTCCTCTCATCGCCATAGGCGGTGTAGAAGACCGTGGCGTGCTGAAGGTCGCCGGTGACGCGGACGTCCGTGACGGTCACGAGCTCCAGGCGGGGATCCTTCAATCGGTTTGTCACCAAAGACGCGACTATCTCGTGGATGCGCTCGGCGACTCTGTTGGCGCGTGGATTGGGCATCTGGCACTCCTTTTCGGCGGATGGGCTTCGACCGGCCGGCTGGGCTTCGACGACAAGCAGGCCTTCGACGACGGGCAGGCCTGAGACCGCGGCGGCGGACCTGGCGGCCCGCCGCCGATCGCGTCAATCGCGCGGCTTTTCCTGCATCTCGAAGGTTTCGATGAAGTCGCCCTCGCGAATGTCGCGATACCCGAGAGTGATGCCGCACTCGTATCCTTCGCGGACCTCGGTGACGTCGTCCTTTTCCCGGCGCAGCGAGACGATCTCGAGATCGGGGGCGACCACGACGCCGTCGCGGACCAAGCGGGCCTTCGCGCCGCGTCGAATCGTGCCCGAGCGCACGATCGAACCGGCGATGTTTCCGAACTTGCCGGAGCGGAACACCTGGCGGATTTCAGCCGCGGCCAGCTGAACTTCCTCGAAGATCGGCTTGAGCATGCCCTTGAGGGCGGCTTCGACGTCTTCGATGGCGGAGTAGATGACCGAGTAGAACTTCATGTCCACGCCCTCGCGGTCGGCGATCTCCTGGACGCGTTCGGCCGGGCGAACGTTGAATCCGATGATGATCGCGTTGTCGACGGTGGCGAGGTTGACGTCGTTCTGGGTGATGGCGCCCACACCGCGGTGGATGATCTGCAGCGCGACCTCGTCGCCGACCTCCAGCTCGAGGAGCGAGCTTTCGAGGGCTTCGACGGAGCCGGACGCGTCTCCCTTGATGATGAGATTGAGCGTCTGGACCGTCCCCTGCTTGAGGGCGTCGTTGAGGTTTTCCAGCGAGATCCGCTTGCGGCGCTTGGCGAGCGTTGCCGCGCGCTGGGCCGCTTCGCGCTTGTCCGCGATCTGGCGGGCAGTGCGGTCGTCGGGCGCGACGAGGAAGGAGTCGCCCGCTGCGGGGACCGTGGACATTCCCAAGATCTGCACGGGACGCGACGGCTCGGCCTCTTCGACCGCGCCTCCGCCGTCGTCGAACATCGCCCTGACTCGGCCGTGGGCCGTTCCGACGACGAGGGAGTCGCCGATGCGGAGCGTGCCCGTCTGGACGAGCGCCGTGACGACGGCGCCCCGGCCCTGGTCGAGCTTTGCCTCGATCGCGACGCCGCGGGCGTCCCGGTTCGGATTGGCGCGCAGATCGAGGTCGGCGTCGGCCGTGTAGAGGATGGCCTCGAGCAGATCGTCGATGCCGGTGCGCAGCTTCGCGGAGATGTCGACGAACATCGTGTCGCCGCCGTACTCTTCCGTGACGATCCCGTACTCGGTCAGCTGGCCGCGGATCTTCTCCGGGTTGGCGCCGTCGACGTCGATCTTGTTGACCGCGACGATGATCTTGACGCCCGCCGCCTGCGCGTGGTTGACGGCCTCGATCGTTTGGGGCATGACGCCGTCGTCCGCTGCGACGACGAGCACGGCGATGTCGGTGACGTCGGCCCCTCGCGCACGCATCTGGGTGAAGGCCTCGTGGCCGGGCGTGTCAATGAAGGTGATCGCCCTGTCCTGGCCCTCGTAGTCGAGATGCACCTGGTAGGCGCCGATGTGCTGGGTGATGCCGCCGTGCTCGGTGTCGATGACGTGAGTCGAGCGGATCGCGTCCAGCAGCTTCGTCTTGCCGTGGTCGACGTGGCCCATGACGGTGACGACCGGGGGCCGCGCGACGAGGTCCTTGTCGTCCTCGGCCTCGTCCTCCGCCTCGAGGTCGATGTCGAAGGCCTCGAGGATCTCGCGGTCTTCGTCTTCGGGCGAGAGGATCTGGACGTCGTAGCCGAGCTCGGCTCCGAGCAGGGTGAACGTGTCTTCGTCGAGCGATTGATTGGCCGTGGCCATCTCGCCCATGCGGAACAGAACGGCGATGAGGGCGGCGGAGCTTGCGCCGATGCGCTCGGCGAAGTCGGCGAGGGATGCGCCTGCGCGAACCCGGACCACCGTGGATCCGTCGCCGCGGGGAACCTCGATGCCCGCGACCATGGGAGAGGACTGCGCCTCGAACTCTTCGCGCTTGGCCCTTCTCGATTTGCGGCCGCGCGAGGGGCGCCCGCCCTGCCGTCCGAACGCGCCGGCCGTTGAGCCGCCGCGGGACTTCCCGCCGGACCGGGTGAAGCCGCCGCCGCGGTTTCCGGGTCCGCCGGGGCCGCCGCGGCCCGGGCCTCCGGAGCGTCCCCTGTTGCCGCCCGAGGAGGAACGCCCCGCCGGCTGGGCGGACGACCTGTCGGGCATCATGCTCGGGTTGGGGCGCTGAGCGCCGGAACGCGGGCGCGAGGAACCTGATCGGCCTCCGGACTTGCCCTGCTGACGCTGACCGCCGCCGGGGCGGGGCATTCCCTGCGCGGGCGCGAACGGATTGTTGCCAGGGCGCGGAGCCTGAGGCTTCGGCCCCCCGCCGCCGGGGCGGGGCATTCCCTGCGCGGGCGCGAACGGATTGTTGCCAGGGCGCGGAGCCTGAGGCTTCGGCCCCCCGCCGCCGGAACGCTTCTTCTTCGGATTCGAAGGCTTAGGCGCCTTGGACTTGTCCCCGGCCGGCTTGGGCGCAGAGGGCTTCGGCGCGCCGGGCTTGGGCGCAGCCGGCTTGGCCGCCTTCGCCCCGGCCGCTTCACGCGGCTTGTCCGTTTTCTCCGCGGGCACCTTGGACTTGGAAGCCGCAGCAGCGGGTCCGGGCTTGGGTCCCGGAACCGGTGCGCCGCCGCTTTGGGCTCGGGGCGCGGTCTGCTCGGCTGCGGGGGACGCCTGCGCCGACGTCGAGCCGTCGCCCGGCGCATCCTTGCCTTCAGGCGCGCGGGCACGAGAGGGGCTCTGGGACTTTGCGCCGTCGGCCTTTTCAGCGTCAGGATCGACGGCGCGCTCGCCCGACTTGGCGGCCTTGGCCTGCGATGCGGGCTTCTTGGCGGATTTCTTCTTCTTTTCAATTAGCTCGGGGTGAGCTTCGATGTATTCGTGCGCTTTGCGCACGACGGGCGCCTCGATGGTCGACGAGGCGGACTTGACGAATTCGCCGCTTTCCTTGAGCACTTCGAGCAGCTTTTTGCTCGTTATGCCCAATTCCTTGGCGAGTTCATGGACGCGGACCTTGGCCACAGTTCTCCTTCGTACGGGCCAGTGTCGCGCACAGGCCCACTAGTGCTGGCAGCTCATCGCTGGGTACTCATCGGGTGCCCATCGGGTCTCTACCCGCTTTCTTATCTCGACTCTCGGACGGGTTTCCGTCCGACGGGACAAGCAACTCCTCCACTGCCCCCGTATCGAGAGGCGCAGCTTTGAGAGCGCGCTCGAAGGCCCGCGAGCGCACCGCACGTTTAAGACACGAGAGATCGGGATGCACCCAAGCTCCGCGGCCTTGCATCGTTCCGCGCGAATCCACGACAACCGCGGCTTCGCGCCGCACCACGCGGACCATTTCCATACGGCTGCCCTTGAGCCTGCATCCAATGCAGGTACGAGGTCGACCTGTCACCAGCCTCCTCCTTCAAGAACGCCATTGGGTATTTTAGCGCTTTTGCGCCGAAGATGCCGAAACGGCCGGGCCGAAGAAGGGAGCGCTCACTCACATTCAGTCGTCGAAGGCGTCCAGATCGTCCGATTCCTTGCGGATGTCAATCGACCAGCCGGTCAGTTTGGCGGCAAGGCGCACATTCTGCGCCTCTTTCCCGATTGCGAGCGACGTCTGCCCGTCGGGGACTATCGCCCTCGCCTGGCGTTCGGCCTTGTCGAGGATGTCGACGCGCACGACTTTGGCGGGCGAGAGGGACGCCGCGATGAAGGCCTTGGGATCGTCGTCGTAGTCGACTATGTCGATTTTCTCGCCGCCAAGCTCGGTGGTCACCGCGCGCACTCGCTGCCCGTTGTGCCCGATGCACGCGCCTTTTGCGTTGACGTCCGGGATGTCCGACCACACGGCGATCTTCGCGCGGTGCCCCGCCTCTCTGGCAAGCGCGACGATTTCGACCGTGCCGTCCTGGATTTCAGGCACCTCCATCTCGAAGAGCTTGCGCGCGAAGTCAGGATGGGTCCGCGAGAGGCGGACGGAAGCGCCGCGAGTGCCCACGGACACCTCGAGGACGAGGGCCCGAATGTGGTCGCCGTGGCGGAACCTCTCCGTCGGCACCTGCTCCTCAACCCGCAAGATGGCCTCGTGTTCGCCGACGTCGACCAGCAGGTCTCGGCTGTCGTGGCGAGGGTTCTGTTGGACGACGCCGGAGACGACCTCGCCCTGCTTCCCCTTGAACGATCCGAGCACCCTGTCCGTCTCGGCGTCGCGCAGGCGCTGCGCGATGATCGAACGCGCCGTGGACGTCGCGATGCGGCCGAAGTCTCCGGGGGTGTCGTCGAATTCGCCGATGACCTCCCCCTCCTCGTCGACCTCGGGCGCATAGACCGTGACTTTGCCGGTGTTCCGGTCCATTTCCACTCGGGCGCCGCGCACAGCCCCCGGGACGCGTTGATAGGCGTGAAGCAACGCGTCCTCGATCGCACCCACGATCACGTCGACGCTGATGCCAAGCTCGCTTTCGACGATGCGAAGCTCGTTCATCTGAATGTCCATCAGTCTTCTTCCTCCTCGATCGCGGACTGCGGAGCCCGGCTCATATCGATCTTGACACGGCCGGAGACGACCTCGGCCATGGGCACGCTGCGTCGACTCCCCTCGACTTGGACGTTCAACGCGTCGCCGGAAAGGCTCACGAGCCGGCCGACGACGCTCTTCCCGTCAACCGTGCGCAGCTCCACGAGGCGGCCTTGCGCCCTGGAAAAATGGCGGGGTTCGCGCAGCGAGCGCTCGGCGCCGGGAGTCGAAACCTCCAGCGTGTACGCGCCTTGCACCAAGTCGACGTCGTCGAGCCGCTGCGAGATGTCGCGTGAAACCTCGGTCAGCCGGTCGGAATCGACTCCCCCGGGGCCGGAGGGCAGGTCGACGACGACTTTGACGACGAGGTTCTTGCCGCCCCTGCCGATCTTCACCGCTTCCAGGTAAAGTCCCCGCGAGGCGACGACTTCGTCCAGTGCCGTGGAAATGCTCTCGGTCATCTCTGCGTTTTCCCGGCGTTCCTGGTGCGGACGGCGCGAATTGCGGGAGTCGCGACGCCCACCGGGATGAGTTCTACGTGACGGTGCCATGCCCCTAGCCTACCGATTCATCGCCCCGGAGCGAGTGAAATGTGGGATCGCGCCCGTGGCAAAATTGGTTCATGACATCTCGTCGCTTAGTTTTCGGCCTTTCCGCTCTTCTGGCGGTGCTCATAATCGGCCTGCTCATCGCATCGGGCGTGCGCTTCGACAATCAGGACGTCGAACCGGCGCCCGCTTCGAGCCAGGAGCGCAAGCGCCAGGCGCTCGCTGAAAAGTCGACGCTCATCGCCGATGCGGCGAAGCGGCTGGCCGCCTCGTCGCCGAATTCGAACGTTTTTCCCCGTGTGGAAAGCGCCGCCTCCGCGTATGCCTCCGCGTTGGGAGGGGTGTGGAGGCCGTGGCCGAACGGCGCGCCTTCGGGACGCACGAACCCGCCGGTTTCGACCTCGGCGCCGGCGAACGCGGATGCCTCCTTCCTTGCCCTCAAACTCGGCGAGCTCTCGCGAGAGGCCGTTGCGGCCGCCAATTCGGCCCCGGCTTCGCAACGCCAAACCTATCTTTCGGTCGCTCTCGACGCCCGTCTTCAGGCCGTGGGCGTGGCGACGCACGCCGGGGGCAAGGCCTCATGCGGCGACGTCGATCCGGTCGCCGCGGGCAAGGCGGCGGCGACCGAGGAAGCCCTTTCGGGCGTCGAGGCGGCCCGCCAATGGCTGGAGACGGACGTCGCCTCCCTTCCCGCGAATCAACGGCAGGCGGGAATCTCCCGGATCGACTCGATCAAAGCCGCCCAGTCGGCGATGATCTCCTCCGGCGCCAAGGACAGGCGCCCGGCCGTCGTCGCCCTTCCCAAGCTCGCCGCGGGCGAGACCTTGAGGGGCGCCGCGCTGAAAAGAAGCTCAAGTGCGCTCGTGAGCGGCGCGGCGAAAGCCGACAAACCCAACGGGGAGGCGGCTGTCAGCTACGCCTGCTCTCTGTATGCCACGCAAGAGGAACGCGACAGCGCGGGGACGCTCCTGAAGAAATAGCGGGCCAAACCGCCCGGACGCGAGCCTATAAACCGCCTGGACGTCAGCTCTGCGCGGACAAGGCGGACCGGACGAGCTCGCCGACTCGCTCGCGGACTTGCTCGATCGGCGCCTCGATCGTTTCTCCGGCCCGGTCTCGGATCTCTACGCGTCCCTCGGCCAGCCCGCGTCCGACGACGACGCCGAAGGGCACGCCCAGCAGCTCGTAGTCGGCGAACTTCACTCCGGCGCTGACCTTGCGGCGGTCGTCGAGCAGCACTTCGACTCCGTCGGCCTCCAAACCGGCGGCGATTTCCTCGGCGGCGGCGTAAAGGGCGTCGTCCTTTCCGGCAGCGACGATGTGAACGTGCGCGGGCGCCACGCTTGCCGGCCACATCAGGCCCCGCCCGTCGTGGTTCTCCTCGGCGAGCGCGGCCAGAACCCGGGTGATCCCGATTCCGTAGGATCCCATCGTCACGGTTCGGCTCTTTCCGTTCTCGTCGAGGACGGAAAGGCCGAGGGCCTTCGCATACTTGCGGCCCAGCTGGAATATGTGCCCGACCTCGATTCCCTTGGCGATCTCCAAGGGGCCCGAGCCGTCGGGCGCCTCGTCCCCGGCGCGCACCTCGGCCGCCTCGATTGAGCCGTCGGCCTCGAAATCACGCCCGTAGACGAGGCCGACCACGTGAACGTCCGGCTTGTTCGCCCCGGTCACCCAACGCGACCCCCTCGCGATGTGGGGATCAAGGAGGTAGCGCGGAGCAGGCGGCTCCGCCTCGGCCGGACGCGCCGACTGCGGCCCGACCGCTTGAGGCCCGATGTATCCGGGGACCAGCTCCGGATAGGCTTCGAGGTCTTCCGGCGTCGCCATCTCGACCTCGGCGGGGGCGAGCGCCGCCTCCACCCGCTTCATGTCGACGTCCCGGTCGCCCGGCAGCCCGATGACGATCACCTCGCGCTTGCCGTCGGGATGGACGGCCGCGACGACGACGTTCTTCAGGGTGTCCGCGGCCGTCCACAGTCCGTCGGGCTTCGGCGCCGCCTCGTTCACCGCGTCAACCAGCGTGGCGATCGTCGAGGCTCCGGGGGTGACTATCTCGATAGGCTGGCCGAAGGAGGATGAATCGACCTCGACCGGCGGGACCGTGGTGACCGCCTCGGTGTTGGCCGCGTACCCTCCGGCGGAGCGCACGAAGGCGTCCTCCCCGATTTCGCAGGGAAAGAGGAACTCCTCGCTTCGCGATCCCCCCATCGCACCGGAAACCGCCGAGCATATGACGAAGGGCAGGCCAAGCCGGGCGAAGATTCTCTGGTAGGCGGATCGCATGGCGGCGTAGGAGGCGTCCAACCCCGCTTCATCGACGTCGAAGGAGTAGGCGTCCTTCATCACGAACTCGCGGCTGCGGATGACCCCGGCCCTCGGGCGGGCCTCGTCGCGATACTTCGTTTGAATCTGGTAGAGCGAGAGCGGAAGGTCCTTGTACGAGGAGTACATGTCCTTGACCAGCAGGGTGAAAAGCTCTTCGTGCGTCGGCGCCAAGAGGTAGTCCGATTCTTTGCGGTCCTTGAGCTTGAACAGCGTGGGTCCGTAATCGCTCCACCGGCCCGAGGCCTCGTAGGGTTCGCGCGGCAAGAGCGCTGGGAAATGGACCTCTTGGCTGCCGGCCGCCTCCATCTCTTCGCGCACGATCCTCTCGATCTTTCTCAGCACCCGGAGGCCAAGCGGCAGCCACGTGTAGATTCCGGGGGCCGCGCGGCGGATGTACCCCGCCCGCACGAGAAGCCTGTGGCTGGCAACTTCGGCGTCGGCCGGATCTTCACGCAGCGTACGAACGAAAAGAGACGACATTCTAAGCACGGGTACAAGCATACCGGGCGGCCCGCCGAAGCCGTCGAATCCGACGGGCCGCGCCCGTTTTTCGCCGCATCCGCTGCCTCGCCGCTCCCCCGTTTTTCGCCGCGCCCCGGTGCGGCCGGCCGCGCACGGCATTCGGCAGCACCGTGCCTCGGGCCCCGCCCGCACGGCTATATGTATATCGTGGTCCATTCTCCGACGGCGTCGAAGCCCACCTTGCGGTAGACGGCGACGGCGGCCTCGTTGAAGTCGTTGACGTAGAGGGAGACGGTCGAAGCGACCTTTTCCCGAATGAGGGCGACGGAGGCGGCGATCCCCGATGTGGCGATGCCGCGCCCCCTCAGATCCGGCGGCACCCACACCCCTTGGATCTGCGCCACGCCGCCGGCCAAGGCGCCGACGTCGGCCTTGAAGACGACGCGCTCGCCCACGCCGTCGGCTGCGGGCGCCGTGCGAATGAACGTGTGGCCGCGCATGACGAGGCCTTCGGCTCGTCTCTCATAGGCGTTGCCAAAGGCGGTCGGGTCCTGCCCCACTTCCTCGATGTACATTGCCACGGAGGCCGGAAAGACGATGGGCATGTCTGAAAGCTCAGCCTGCCGGACAAGCGGATCCGGGGCCGTCTTGAGCCTTTCGCCCATGACCATCGAGTGCTGCCGCCTGCGAATTTCACGGGCCGGCCCCCATTGGCCCTCCACCCGTTCCCACAGGCCCATCACCTGGTCGCTGGGGCCCACCATCGACGTCGCCGACCGCCACTTCCCGAGCAGCTCTTCGGCGAGGAGGTCAAGGCCCGCGGCGTCGAAGCCGAGGGGAATGACGTTGCCCCAGTCCCACGCGAACCCCGTGAGCTCGTTGGCGGCGTCGAACAAGCCGATTCCCCTGTGGCCGGAAAGCCCCATGTCTTCCACGGCCACCCGCGCAAGGACCGCATCCACCGGTCTGCTTTCGAAGAAACGCAAGACTGCCTCCGCGTCGGAGGATCCGAGGGAGCGCATGCCGGGGCAGCGTTTGCGATTGAGCCAGGACACGTCGACCGCTCAGAATGCCTGAACCACGGGCTTGTCGCCTTCGGCGGCCTCGCCCATTTCCTCAGCCATCTCGTTGGCGTACTTCAGCAGGGTCTCGACGATCTGGTCTTCAGGGACCGTCTCGACCACCTGTCCGTGCACGAAGATCTGGCCCTTGCCGTTTCCCGAGGCGCAGCCGAGGTCGGCTTCGCGCGCCTCTCCGGGCCCGTTGACGACGCAGCCCATGACGGCCACCCGCAGCGGCGCCTTGACGTCCTTGAGCCCTTCCTCGACGGATTCGGCGAGCGTCCACACGTCCACCTGGGCGCGCCCGCACGAGGGACAGGAAACGATCTCGAGCTTGCGCGGACGCAGTCCCATGAATTCGAGGAGCTTGGATCCGACCTTCACCTCTTCGACGGGAGGCGCCGAGAGGGAGACGCGGATCGTGTCGCCGATCCCCTGCGCCAGGAGCGTGCCGAAGGCCGCGGCGGATTTGATGGTTCCCTGGAAGGCGGGGCCCGCCTCGGTGACGCCGAGATGGAGGGGCCAGTCGCCTCGCTCGGCAAGCATCTGGTAGGCCCGCACCATCGTGACGACGTCGTGGTGCTTGACCGAAATCTTGAAGTCGCGGAAACCGCATTCCTCGAAGAGGGATGCCTCCCAGACGGCGGATTCGACGAGCGCCTCCGGGGTGGCGGAGCCGTATTTTTTGAGCAGCCGCGGGTCGAGCGACCCAGCGTTGACGCCGATGCGAAGGGAGACGCCGCAGTCCGAGGCGGCCTTGCAGATGTCGGCGACCTTGTCGTCGAACTTCCTTATGTTTCCGGGGTTGACCCGAACGGCCCCGCATCCGGCCTCAATGGCGGCGAAAACGTACTTGGGCTGGAAGTGAATGTCCGCTATGACGGGGATTCTGGACTGCTGGGCGATGATTTTCAGCGCGGAGGCGTCTTTGTCCGTGGGGCACGCAACGCGGACGATGTCGCACCCGGCGGCCGTGAGCTCGGCGATCTGCTGGAGGGTCGAGCCGATGTCGTGGGTCTTCGTCGTGGTCATCGACTGCACTGAAATCGGGGCGTCGCCGCCGACGGCGACGCTCCCGACCTGGATCTGACGCGTGCGCTTCCTCGGGGAGAGGACATTGAGCTCGGGGCGCAGGCCCGGCATGCCAAGGTCAACAATCACGCGTCCAAGTATCCCACGTGAACCGCGACGATGTGATCTCGGGCCTGTCTGTGTGACGGGAGAATCAGCCGCTGCAATTTCACTCGCCGTGTGTGAAAGCCCGCGCCGGCTTGACGAAGGCCAGGCTCACGGCCGCCGCGAGCAGACTCAACCCTCCCGCGATGAGCGAAACGGAGACGAGGAAGAAGCTCACGCTCGTCGGCACACCGACGCTGTGCAAAATCGAGGGATGGTCCTCTGCGCCGTCGTTCTCATACATGCTCAGTCCGTAAAGGATCGCGCTTGCGTAGGCGGCCGTCAAAAAAACGGCCGTCGGAGCCGGCATTGCGCGCGCGACGTCGTTCGAACGCTTCATTCGCGAATGCGTGACGATCCGCACGAGCAGAAGGCCGAAAAGCGCGATCGGGGAAAGGAACAGAACGCCGATGAAAACCATCCAGCCTTTCTTGCACACGCCTCCGGGCATAAGCGTGATCGCCGCGACGACGCCGAGCATCATCAAGCCTTGGCGCCTGTAGACGAAGCGTCGAAGCCCGGGCATGGCGGGGCCGCCTCCCCTTCTTTGCCTGCTCGGCGGGCCAGGCTGGCCTCGCACGGGCGGGGGCGATTCTCGGGCCCCGTCGGCTGTCGGCTCGCTCGTCAGGGCGGATGCGACCGCCGCAAGGAGCAAAACGACCATGACCGGGGCGGTGAGACGAAGAGCCGCGCCGCGGTCGAGTCCGCGCACGTGAAAAAGCCTTGTGCCGAAGGCTAGGCAGACAACGACGAAGGACGCGCAGGCGCAGTAGGCGACAAGACAGGCGGCCGTCGGCCTTCCCAAACCGAGAACCCCGATTCTGCGGGCTTTTGTCGCGCTTGCAATCCAGGCCGCCGTCTGCCCGATGAGCATGGTCAGGGCCATACCCAGAACCATGGCGACGTCGGAGGAGTCCCCGGTTGCGCCGTACGCCGCGTAGTACGAAGCCAGGCAAGCCAGCGGCACGACGAAGGCCAAAATGCCCTGCAGCCGATACAGGCCGTACATGCTGCCGAACGTCGGCCGTTCCTCTCGTTCCGGAAGGCTCTCGCCCCCTCCCTCTTGAACGCTCCCGCCCTTTCCCTTTCGAACGGACTCGCCCCCGTCGCCGCGAATCTGCTCCCCTTCGACCTGGTTCATGTCTCCTCCAGCGTATTCTCAATTCCTCCAACCGCATTCGCGGCTTTTCCGGCCATTGCGATCTTTCCTTTGAAACCGGAGCTCCTTCGGCAGCGGGTTGGAGGCGATCGCCGCCACCGCGGTCATGGGCAGGAACGCTGCGCCTGCCAGAAAGGAGGGCAGCGCAACGTTTCTCTGCACTCCGCCTCGCGCTCGCAAGCATCCAGCGCCTACGAGGATATGAATGGACTTCCGTCGCCGTCAAGAGTTCCGCGCTCGGAAACCTTCCGGTCAACGAGAACAGACTTTTCCTTATCAGGCTTCTTCGGAGTGTCGCAAAACGACGTCGCCAGCGCCAAGAGCAGGGAGATGACGCCGAAATAGACGCTGAAAACGGCCACGGACATCGAGGTTTCAAAAGAGAAGCCGATTCTGCGGAGGAAAGGCGGATGGCTTCCTTCCCCGCCGAATCCTCCCATGCTGAGCGCGTAGGCGAATACACAGAGATAGTAAGAGCACAGAAAGGTCGATACGACGTAGCCGAGTGCAAAGACGCCGCTGGAGATGGCGCGCACCATCGTCACAATGAAAATCAGCATTTGAGCAAGAAGCATCACGGGAAGAAACAAGCAAATCGCGATCATGTCGATCGCAACGTCGTTTCCTGACCATTTCGGCACCAAAATCGTCAAAAAGGGCGCAAAATAGATCATCGCAATTTGGAAGAAAAGCATGAACCGAACGAACCATCCCGGCGTTCGGGGCTCGGGCTCGGTGCGCGCGGCAGCTCGTTTTCCAGCGATCGCCGACATCCTTCTTCCGCGTCCGCCCGTTCTTTTTAAACGCAGACGGTTTGGTTTGTTTTGGGCCTCTTTCTTGCGTTCTTTCTGCAGAAAAACGCCCAGCAGATCGCCGAAGGCGTCGTCGGCGCGATCGTCCATTTGCCCGTTCCCTCGCTCTCGTTTCTGTCAGGTACCTCCGGCTTTCGTCTCGGCTCGAGCGTCTGCCCAGCGGGCCCGGACGGGACCGCGAGATCACCGGTTTTCCATGTCCGAGGCCTCTCCCGGGTCCGCGTCTTTCAGGTCCGCGCCTCCTATGTCGGAGCGTCCCGTGTGCACGCGCGCCTGGCGCCCAAAGTCCCCGGCCCGTCGGCCAGCGAAACCATCGGCGTCACAAGCAACATGACGGCGCCGACTAGCGCGGCAAGGTCGACGAGCGAAGCGTTCGTCCCGCTCGAGACTCCCATTCTCATGAGAAACGACGGATGCGCGTTCACGTCGTCGGTCTCCGCAGCGGACAGAATGTAAAGGACGACGCGGCGGCGAAAGCGCTTCGGCTCGAAGACGACGTCGCGAACGCGGCGTCGGCGCCAAAACGCCGTCACCGTCAAAACTATCACCGAAGCGATGCGCCCGCCTGCGTTTTCAAGAGGAGACTCGGAGCAGGGCGGAGCGGGCCGGCTACAGAAGCTTGACCGGGTTGACGACGTCGGCCACGACGAGGACGACGGTCATGGCGATGAAGGCGATCGCGACGGCGTAGCTGAGAGGCATGAGACGCGCGGTGTCGATCGGGCCCGGGTCGGGGCGTCTGCGCCTTCGGGCGATCGATCGCCGCAGCCCCTCGAATGTGGCGCCGGCCAAATGCCCGCCGTCGAGCGGAAGGAGGGGGATGAGGTTGAAGATGAAGAGCGTCATGTTGAGCGAGCCGATCAGCAAGAGGAGATCGCCGAGGCGCGCCGGCCAGTCGTAGGACTTTGCCTGCACCGAGGCAATGTCCCCCGCCAGATCGGCGACGCCGACGATTCCTACGACGCCCGAGGCGGATCGCTCTTCCCCCGTCACGACGCTTCGGGCGGTTTGCCACAGACCCACGGGAAGCCGAGCGAGCGCTTTGGCCGTCCCTTCCGCCTGCTCAAGGGCCATCCCGGGAACCCGCGCCAGGGAGTCGGATCGGCGTTCGTGCGTGGGAGAAATGCCGACGTAGGGCTTGATCTCGTAGACCGTTTCCCCCCGGGCGTCTTTGACGGCCTTCCCGGAGGCGTCGGTCTTCGGCCGTTTCGTCGCGATCGGGGCGATGCTCAGCGTCGTCGTCGCGCCGCCGCGCCGGACGACGACGTCGGCCTTGTCGGTGCCGCCCTCGGCGATCGCCGCCTGGATATCTTTCCAATCCTTGACGGCGCGTCCGCCCCAGGAGGTGATTTCGTCGCCCGCGCGCAGCCCCGCCTCAGCCGCCGGCGACTTGGGGTCCGAGGCCGCGCACTCGGATTTCTGGGTCACGCACGGCACGACTTTCCCAACCGTCGATGTGGCTTTGGGAAGCCCGATCCCGCATACGACGATCGTCAGGCACACGAAGCACAGGACGAGGTTCGTCAACGGCCCGCCGAACATGACGACGAGCTTCTTCGGAGCCGAAAGCCGCCAAAACGCCTGGGACTCTTCGCCCGGTCCGATTTCGGAGGCGCTTTCGCGGCGCGCCTCTTCGGCCAGCGTGAGCTTGCCCCGCCTGTCGAGCTCTTTGCGCCCGGGCCTGCCCGGCGGAATCATGCCCGCGATCTTCACAAATCCGCCCAGGGGCAGCGCCTTGATCCCGTATTCCGTTCCGCCGGCTTTCTTCGACCACAGGGTGGGGCCGAAGCCGATGAAGTACTGGGAGACCTTCACCCCGAACTTCTTGGCGGGGATCATATGGCCGAGTTCGTGGATTCCCACCGAAATCAGCAAGCCCAATACAAGGAAGAGGATTCCCAGGATTGACATCAAACTCCCATCGTCTCGCGGGCGCGGGCGCGGGCCCATCGGTCGGCCTCGAGCACGCTTTCGTAACTCGGCTCGTCGATTGCTTCGAAAGCCTCCAACACATCGGCGACGGTGTCGACGATGGCGAGGTAGGAGAGCCGCCCGCGCAGGAAGGCTTCGACGCATTCCTCGTTGGCGGCGTTGAAGACGGCGGGGTGCAGCGGCGACTGCACAAGCGCGGCTCGCGCCAGGCCGATTGCGGGAAAGGTCTCGTCGTCAAGCGGCTCGAACGTCCACGCTGCCGGCTTGTCCCAGTCGTTCGCGGGGACGACGTCGGCAAGCCGCCGCGGCCAGGACAGGCCGAGCGCGATGGGAAGCCTCATGTCCGGCGGCGACGCCTGGGCGATCGTCGATCCGTCGCGGAATTCGACCATCGAGTGCACCACGGATTGGGGGTGGACGACGGGGACGATGTCGTCGGGGGCGACGTCGAAAAGGTAGGCCGCCTCGATGAGCTCGAGGGCCTTGTTCATGAGTGTCGAGGAGTTGACCGTCACGACCGGCCCCATGTTCCACGTCGGATGGGCGAGCGCCTCCTCCGCGGTGACGCGGGCCAGTTCGGCTCTTGTCTTGCCTCGGAAAGGCCCGCCGGAAGCCGTCAGGACGATCCGCCGCACTTCCGTCGAACCGTCGACGACGGGGCTCGTCAGGCCTTTGCGATGCCGCCCGGACGAGAGGGCTTGAGCTATGGCCGAATGCTCCGAGTCCACGGGGACGATCTGGCCCGGCCGGACCGTCGCCTGCCCGACGAGGGGGCCTCCGACGACGAGGGACTCCTTGTTGGCCAGGGCCAGCGTCGCTCCCGACCGCAGCGCCGCGAGGGTGGGCGCCAGGCCGATCGAACCAGTGACGCCGTTGAGGACCACGTCGTCCTCCCCCGCCATGGAGGCTATCGCCGACATCGCCGACGGGCCGGAGACGATTTCCGGCAGTCGGCCGACGCCGCCGGGACTGCGGGCCGGCTCGGCGACGGCCCCGGCCGAATCGGCGGTGAAAGGGCCGGCGTCCGCTCGTGCGGAGGACGAATCATCGGCCGAGGGGCGTGCTGCACCGCACGCGTCGGACCAGCTTCCGGCGGGGGCATAGGCCGAAAGCGCCTTTGCGAGGGCTGCCTCCGCGGCCGGATCGGCGACCGCCACGGCCTTCGCACCGAATTGCACGGCCTGGCGGGCAAGCAGATCGACGTTTCCTCCGCCCGCTCCGAGTGCGAGAATGCGGAAATCCTCCGGGTTCCGCGCGACGACGTCGAGCGCCTGCGTACCGATGGAACCGGTGGACCCCAAAAGAACCACCCCGCGCTGTGAACCCGCCATCACTCGACTGACAGGAGAACGCTCGCGGCGCGTTCGAGGTAGACGTCGACGACCGACTCGTCGTAAGCGTGATTGTCCTTCGCGGAGCCGAAGACCGCTTCGCGCACCTCGCGCGCCGACAGATCGGTTTTTCCGTCGAAGTAGTCGGAGAGCCTGTCGATGAGTTCGTCGACCTCGATCTTCGAGTAGCCCCACCCGTCTGCCTCGCGGAATCTGCGGCCCACCGGGCGCAAAAGACGCGGGTAGAGGCTCTTGGCGTCCTGATATGTGGTGTTCAGCCAGGCTTTCTCGCCCCGGTCCGCAACGACCAAGGCCCTCCGCTTTTGGACGAAGGCGGCCTCCAGCCTGTCGAGCGCGTCGTCGATCTCAGCGGGCACGTATCCGCCGCGCGCCCTGCTGAAGGCGGCGTTTCGCACGGTGTTCTCGTCGAAAGCCGGAGTCAGCGGCCCGTTGTAGGCATCCTTCGCCCTGCGGAGGAAATCATCGACTTCCTCGATGTCGTATCCCTTGTCGAAGATACCAACCGTGCGAAACGGTCTGTCCTTCATCGCAAAACCCCCTTCGGTCCGTCCGCCCCCGACCCGCGCCTGACGAGCTCGGCGGCCTCGGCGGCCTTGGCCGCCCTTGCAGAAGATCGCGTGACTTCAGCTACCAACTGTCCGCAGGCGCCGTCAATGTCCGATCCGCGCGTGTCACGTATCGTCGTCGGGATGCCCGCGTCCAGCAAAGTCTGTACAAAAGTATTCTGGGCCTCAGGGGTGCTCGCAGTCCAAATGGAGCCGGGAGTCGGATTGAGGGGAATGGGGTTGACGTGCGCCCACCCCCGGCCGCGACGGTTGAGCTCGTCGGCCAACAGCTGCGCGCGCCACTTGTGGTCGTTCATGTCCCGGATGAGGGCGTATTCGACGGAGACGCGGCGGCCCGTCTTGGCGAAATAGGAACGGGCGGCGTCGAGCAGTCGCCCCACGTTGAATCGCGAGTTGATGGGAATCAGGGGGTCGCGAAGCTCGTCGTCGGGCGCGTGGAGGGAGATCGCCAACGTCACGGGCATGCCCTGCTCGGCGAGCTTCTCGATGAGCGGCGCCATTCCCACGGTTGAAACCGTGACGTTGCGGGCAGACAGGCCGAAGCCGGCGGGCGAAGGCTCAATGATCCGCCGGAGGGCTTTGAGCACCTGTTTCCAATTCGCAAGGGGCTCGCCCATGCCCATGAACACGACGTTGGTCAGGCGGCACGGTTCGCCGAGGTCGCCTCGCGCGGCGGCGAGCATTCCGCAGCGGACCTGTTCGACGATCTCCCCCGCGGACAGGTTGCGCGTGAGCCCTCCTTGACCCGTTGCGCAGAACGGACACGCCATCCCGCATCCGGCCTGGGAGGAAATGCACAGAGTTGCCCTGTCGGGGTATTTCATGAGCACCGTTTCGACCATTGCGCCGTCGAACATCCGCCAAAGCGATTTGATCGTGAGACCCCGGTCCGCGGTCAGGTCGCGGACTTTCGTCAGCAACGGAGGAAGAAACGTTGACACGAGCTCCTCGCGCCCCCGCGCGGGAAGGTCGGTCATGCGCTCCGGGTCGACGTCGAAGTGCTCGAAGTAGTGTCTCGACAGCTGATCGGCTCGAAAAGCCGGAAAGCCCGCCTTTGCCACCCTGTCTTTCCTCTCGGCGACGTCAAGGTCCGCCAAGTGTTCGGGCGGCTTGCCCCTGCGCGCCTCCGCGAACGAGAGCAGCGGACGCGGCCCCGATTCGACGGCGGGCATGACTTGGCGGCCGCCGCGGCCAGGCGCGTTTTGGCTCGATTGAGCCTGGGATGGTGGTGGCGTCATAACTCGCCCATTCTCTCACGGTAGGCTCGTTCGTTCGCAACGGCTCGGCTGTCGAATGAGGCACGTTGCGTAGAACGAATCAAGATTCTGTGCAGGCGGGTGCAACGGAAAATTGCGCGCCCTTCCGCCGGTGAGCGAGGCTTGCGAAGGGCTGGGCCGTCTGCCGTATGGGGATTACGTACTATATGGGAATTGAGTACTGTATGAGGTTGTTTCGTCGGCGTCTCCAACCCACCGACGAAACAGAGCATATCAGATTACGAGATCGTTATATTACCTGATCGTCGTATTGTTTCCCACAAGAGATTGGCTTGCCGAACCGCAGGAAATGTGCCTTGCTGCAGAGCACGGGCATTTCGACGCCGGATGGCCTGCCCGGCGGGCAGGCCGAGCCCGAGGCAAATACAAGGGTCCGCGGATCAAGGGCATGGCAGGTCAAGGGCATGGCGAGTCAACGGCGTCAAGTCGCAAACGGCGCGGTCATCATCGCGTAACAGACCGGCGCCCACATAAGGATCGAGTCGATGCGGTCGAGCATTCCTCCATGGCCGGGGAAGATGGATCCCATGTCTTTGACATCCAAATCGCGTTTGAGAAGCGACTCGGACAGGTCGCCGACGGTCGAGCAGAGCACGGCTGCGATCCCTACGAGCAAGGCGACCGGCCATGGGCGATCCAACGCCGAGCCGACCAGAGCTAAAGAGAGCGCGACGGCCGCAACGAGAGAGCCGGCAAAGCCTTCCCAGGATTTCTTGGGCGAGACGGAAGGGCTCATCGGATGGCGGCCCCACAGCACGCCGAAGGCCCAACCGCCTGTGTCGGAGAAGGCTGGCATGAGGATAAGCAGCGCCACCATCCACTCGGCTCGCGGAAGGCCGGCGAGCGCTACCGCGAAAGAGCCGAGCAGGCCGATCCATCCCAAGGCGAAAACGGCTGCTGCGGCGTCGCCGGACCAGGGGCTCGGACGCCTCCGCCTTTCCGCCCAGCGCCAGAGAACGACTGCGACTGCGGCCACGCAGTAGGCCGCAAGCCCGGCGAGCGGGCCTCTCGCCCACGTCGCACCGACCATCGCGAGGATCCCGCACCACAGCGGCAGCAGGGGAATGTGGCGCCCCTTGTTGAGGAATGCCCCGGCGACCTCCCACAGGGCCACGCACAAGGCGGCGGCCACGAGTACGACGAAGACCTCCATGCGCCACAGGACGCTGAGAGCAACGAGGCCCAAAAGCCCGAAGGCGACGGGTACCGCCGCTTTGAGGTTCCTTCCCGCTTTAGACGCCGACGGCTCGGGCGGCTTGGGCGGGTGGGGCGCCAGCCGAGACGTCAGATTGCGCAACTCGCCCATCGCCGTCTCAGACCTCGAGGAGTTCCTTTTCCTTGCCTTCGAGCACTTTGTCCACCTGCTCAACGTGGCGCTTCGTCAACCCGTCGAGCTTTTCCTCGGCGCGCTTGACGTCGTCTTCGCCTGCTTCGCCGTCCTTCTTGATCTTGTCGAGGGCTTCCTTGGCCTTGCGGCGAATCCCGCGAACGGCCACGCGCGCCTCCTCGGCTTTGTTCCTGGCGAGCTTGACGTAATCGCGGCGTCGCTCCTCCGTCAGGGCGGGAAGGACGACGCGGATCAGGTTGCCGTCGTCGGTCGGGTTGACTCCTAGATCGGACTCGCGCAGGGCCTTGTCGATAGACGCCATGGCCGACCGGTCGAAAGGAGTGATCAAAACTGTGCGCGCCTCGGGAATCGCAATGGTTCCGAGCTGTTGCAAGGGGGTCGGCGCGCCGTAGTAGTCGACGAGGATCGCGTTGAACATCGCGGCGTTGGCTCTGCCCGAGCGGATGCCGCTAAACTCGTTGCGCGCGACCTCGACGGTCTTTTCCATTTTTTCCTCGGCTTCGAGGAGCGTCTCGTCAATCATGGTTGTCCTTTTCTGCTCGAAAGCTGGCCAAGCGCTATCTGGATGCCGATACAAGCGTACCGATCTTTTCGCCTCGCAGTGCGCGCGTAACGTTGGTGGATTCGCCCATTCCGAACACCCGCATGGCCACGTCGTTGTCCTGGCACAGCGAGAAGGCCGCGGCGTCGACCACCCTCAAACCTTGGGAAATCGCCTGTTCGTAGGTGATGAAATCCAGCTTGACCGCATCGGGGTTCATCTTCGGGTCCGCGGTGTAGACCCCGTCGACGCCGTTCTTCCCGACGAGGATCTCGTCGCAGCGAAGCTCGGCCGCACGTTGCGCAGCCACTGTGTCGGTTGAGAAGTAGGGCATTCCCGCACCCGCCCCGAACACAACGACCCTCCCCTTTTCGAGGTGGCGGACGGCCCGCAGCGGAATGTACGGCTCGGCCACCTGGGTCATTGTGATGGCGGTTTGAACCCGGCAGGGAATTCCGGCGCGCTCAACGAAGTCTTGAAGGGCGATGGCGTTCATGACGGTGCCGAGCATGCCCATGTAATCCGCGCGGGCACGGTCCATTCCCCGCGCCTGCAGTTCGGCGCCGCGGAAAAAGTTGCCTCCGCCGACGACGATGGCCACCTGCACGCCGTCGCGGACCGCCTCGGCGATCTCCACCGCCACTCGGGTGAGCACGTCGGCGTCCAGCCCGACCGCCCCTCCGCCGAACATTTCCCCGGACAGCTTGAGAAGGACCCTTCTCCTGCGTTTGCCGTCGGGGCCAGAATGAATCGCTTCCGCCACCTCGTGTCCTTCCCTCTTTCAAATAGATGGGTTCAATGCCAGGTTCAAGAGTAGCAGCGCCCGAGAATGCCGGCGAAGCAAAGCAACGCGGCCCGCCCGGGTTCGGGCTGAAGGGGAACCCGGACCCGGGTGGGAGTCTTGCAGCGAGTCAGACGGCCTTCAGCCTGCCCCACGCTTCGTGGTATTCGAGCGGCTCCACTCCGGGATACGTCTCCGGCCCGTCGGGCCACTCACCCTCCCACACGCCGGACCTTCCGCGCTCGCGCGAACCCACGAGGTGTCCGTCGACCATTCCTATCGCCAGCATGAGGGCGAAGCACGTCGTCGGGCCGACGAAGCGAAATCCGCGCCCGCGCAGGGCGGCCGCCATCGCCGAAGATTCGGGCGTGTGCTGGGGAATGTCCTCCGACCGTTCGGGGAAGATGTTGACCTCGGGTTGAAACGACCAAACGAAGGACGGAAGCCCTCCGGATTCGCGCAGCGCAAGGGTCGCCCGAGCATTGTGTATCGTCGCCTCGATTTTCACTCGGTTTCGAATGATGGCTGAGTTTGCCAGGAGCCGTTCAACGTCCTTTTCGCCGAACTCGGCCACCGCCTCGGGGTCGAATTTTGCGAACGCCTCCCTGAAAGCCTCCCTTTTGCGCAACACCGTCAACCACGAGAGGCCTGCCTGGAAGGCTTCGAGGCACAGTCTCTCGTAGATGCCGGCCTCCGTGCGCACGGGCATGCCCCATTCCTCCGCGTGGTACGCCGCCAACAGCGGGTCCGCGGCCGCCCATCGGGGAATCTTCGTCAAGGCCTCATCCGTCGCCGACGACGCCTCTTCCCCGGCGGATCTTCCGGCGCTGTTCTTTTCGCTGCCGCGCCCTTCCTCGGCCGTTCTTCGCTCCTGCTCGTTCATGTCCTCCACCTTAGAGCGGGAAGAATGCCTCCGGCGTCTCCAAACAGCGGTCTGTGGAAAGACCCTACGTCGCCGATGCCTGTGGACCACCGACTCATTTCATTCTGCGCGGCGGCGCAAGTTCGCGCGGCGGCGCAAAACGCTCGGCGCCCGATGACGGGGCCCGCCGCCCCGGAGCGTGACACAATTGTGTGCATGCGCGCCATCATGACAGTCACGGGACTCGACCACACGGGAATCATCGCCGCGGTCTCGGGGGCTTTAGCCGAGCGGGACGTCAACATCACGAACGTTTCGCAGACGCTCATGGGAAATTACTTCACCATGATCCTTCAGATCGACTTCGACGACGACGTCCTTCCGCTCGTCGACCTTCAGCGAACCATGACGGACGTCGGAAAGGCCGAGGGCCTGGAGATTCGGATCCAATCCGAGGCGATCTTCGACGCCATGCACAAGCTGTAGGCACGGGGCGCAAGCGGGCAGGCACAAGCGGAACAATGGACACAGCAAGCAACATCCTCGAAACGATCGAGATGATCTCGGAAGACCGTCTCGACATTCGGACCGTGACGATGGGGATCTCGCTCCTCGATTGCGCCGACTCTGACGGGAGGCGGGCCAGAAGGCGCTGCTGCGAACGCATCGTCAAGCGCGCCGCCGATCTGGTGTCGGTGTGCGAGGCGATCGAGACGGAACTCGGCATACCGATCATCAACAAGCGCGTCTCCGTCACTCCTATTGCCCTCGTGGCCGCCGCCTCGCGCGAATCCGACCTGACGCCCTGGGCTCAGATGCTCGACGAAGCAGCGGCCGCCGTCGGCGTCGATTTCATCGGCGGATTCTCGGCTCTCGTCGAAAAAGGGGCGACGGCGAGCGACCTCGCCCTCATCGATTCAATCCCCGAGGCTCTGTCCTCGACCAAGGTCGTGTGTTCATCGGTCAATGTGGGATCCTCTCGCGCGGGAATCAACATGGACGCCGTCCGGGCCATGGGCGAGGCGATCACGGCCTCCGCCCGAGCCACCGAAAACGGGCTGGGAGCGGCCAAGCTCGTCGTCTTCGCCAACTCCGTGGGCGACAACCCGTTCATGGCGGGCGCTTTCCACGGCGTCGAGATGCCCGATTGCGTCGTGTCCGTGGGAGTCTCCGGCCCCGGCGTCGTCACCCGGGCGATTGCCTCGGCCGCGGGCGAGCCCTTCGACGCGCTCGCCGAGACCGTCAAGAAATCGGCCTTTAAGATCACTCGCATGGGAGAGCTCGTGGGGCGCATGGCCGCCGAGCGCCTCGGAGTCGACTTCGGAATCGTCGACCTGTCCCTCGCGCCGACCTCGGAAATCGGCGATTCGGTGGCTCGCGCGCTCGAGGCGATGGGATTGGAACGCGTCGGCGCGCACGGGACGACGGCGGCGCTGGCCCTGCTCAACGACGCGGTGAAGAAGGGCGGCCTCATGGCGTGCTCTCGGGTCGGCGGCCTTTCGGGGTCGTTCATCCCAGTGTCCGAGGACGAGGGCATGATCGAGGCCGCGGAGGTCGGCGCCATTTCGCTGGCAAAACTGGAGGCGATGACGGCGATCTGCTCGGTGGGCCTCGACATGGTCGCGGTTCCGGGCGACACCCCTTCCTCGACGATCGCGGGAATGATCGCCGACGAGGCGGCGATCGGCGTCATGAACCACAAGACGACGGCGGTGCGGATCATTCCCGCTCCGGGCACGGCCCCGGGCGACGTCGTCGAATTCGGAGGTCTTCTCGGCAGAGCGCCCGTCATGCCGGTCAGCCCGTACTCCAACGAAGCCTTCATTGGCCGAGGAGGGCTCATGCCGGCCCCCGTCCACGGCTTCAAGAACTGAGGGCCAAGCGGCCTGCAAACGACGCAGTCGGCGGGCGCCGGCTTGCAAGCGAGGGAGGGGCCCGGCGGGTCCCTCCCTCGCGAGTTTTATTCTTTTGTTCTCATGTCTTCATGCGCTTCAGCGCCTTCGTGCCCGCCCGCAGGGAGCCCCCGAAAAGCGCTTTTCGTCAAGGCGGCTCCAGGGCCATCCTCCCGGCAAACGCACGTGTGACAGACGAACTTGTTTCGTGCGCAGGCTCACTCTGCGGAGGCGCCGACGCGCAGTCGCGCGAAAGCGGTCACCTTGCCGCCGGCGTCGGAGACGATCTTGCCCACACTGACCTTGGGGTCGCGGGCAAAACCCTGCTCCAAAAGCACGACCGACTTGTAGAAGCCGTTCATGCGGCCCTGGACGATCTTCGGCACGGCGTTTTCCGGCTTTCCCTCGGCGATCGTCGTCTCGGTCGCGATGCGCTCCTCGGCCTCGACGACGTCGGCGGGAACCGACTCGCGGTCGAGGTAAGTCGGATCGAGAGCCGCAATGTGGACGGCGACGTCGTGGGCGACCGATGCGCCTGCGGCGTCGGTGGCCACCAGAACTCCGACCTGAGGAGGAAGGTCAGGATTGGTCCGATGCATGTAGGCCTCGACGTGCTCGCCTTCGACGACGACGACGTGGGAAACCTCCATCTTCTCACCGATGACCGCGATGAGCCCCTCGACGCGGTCTTTGACCGTTTCCTTCCCCAGCTTGGCGGCGAGAACCGACTCGACGTCGGAGGCGCCCGCCTCGACGGCCGCCTGGAGGATCTCGTCGGCCATCGCGATGAACTTCTCGTTCTTCGCAACGAAATCGGTTTCGGCGTTGACCTCGATGAGCACGCCTCGCTTGCCCTTCCCGGCGTCGTACACGGCGGAGGCCACCAAGCCGTTGACCGCGGAGCGCCCCTCGCGCTTGGCGACCGCCTTGAGGCCCTTGACGCGAAGAAGCTCCTCGGCCTTGGCCGCGTCTCCGTCCGCCTCCTCGAGCGCCTTCTTGACGTCCATCATGCCGGCGCCGGTCTTCTCACGCAGAGCTTTGATGTCTGCGGAGCCGTAATTGGCCATTCTTGTTCCTCTTTCTCAGTCTTGTTTCTCAGTCCTGCTTGGCTTCGTCCGCCGAATCGGCCGACGGGGCCGAATCCGGAGAGTCGGGGGAATCGGGCGAGTCGGGGGAATCGGGCGAATCCGGAGATTCGGCCTTCGCCTCTTCGGGCTTTTCCTCCGCGGCGCCGGCGAGGATCTCACGCTCCCACTCGGGCATGGGCTCGGCGGCCTCGGCGCCGGAGGCGCCCCCACCGCGGGAAACAAGGCCTTCGGCGACGGCGTCGGCCACTACGCGGGTGAGCAGGCCCACGGAGCCGATGGAATCGTCGTTGCCGGGAATCGGGTAAGTCACCTCGTCGGGGTCGCAATTCGTGTCGAGGATCGCGACGACGGGGATGTCGAGCTTCTTGGCCTCTGCGACGGCGAGGTGCTCCTTCTTCGTGTCGACGACCCAGACGGCGGAGGGCACGCGAGCCATGTCGCGGATGCCGCCGAGGGTGCGCTCGAGCTTGTCCTTCTCGCGGCGCATCATGAGGAGTTCTTTCTTTGTGCGCCCGGAGGATGCGACGTCGTCGAAGTCGATCTGCTCGAGCTCGCGAAGACGCTGGAGGCGCTTGGCCACCGTGGAGAAATTGGTCAGCATGCCGCCGAGCCAACGCTGGTTGACGTAGGGCATGCCCACGCGCTCGGCCTGCTCGCGGACGGCCTCCTGCGCCTGCTTCTTAGTGCCGATGAAGAGGATCGTGCCGCCGTGGGCGACGGTCTGCTTGACGAAGTCGAAGGTGCGGTCGATGTCGACGAGCGTCTTCTGAAGGTCAATGATGTAGATCGAATTGCGCTCGGTGAGGATGTAGCGCTTCATCTTGGGGTTCCACCGGCGGGTCTGGTGCCCGAAGTGGACGCCGGCTTCAAGCAGCTGGCGCATGCTAACGACTGCCATGGTCGTCCTTTCTCAGTGCGCAAAAGCGCGTTTCGGTTCTTGCTCGCCGCGGGGTCGCGGTCCGCCCTGGCGCTCGCCGTGCGCCGGGAGCCACGTGTGGCACCGCCCCGGAGACGTTGTGCGCGAGCGCGCGAATTTTGCCCAGCTGACGCCGGGCACCCCACCAGTGTAGTCGATCGCGGCCTCGTTTGCTTCCCGACGGCGAGGGACCGGAAGCTTCCCGACGGCGAGGGACAGGATGCTTCACGGCGGCGAGGGAACGGCATGCACGCGCGGCTCTTCGCCGGCGCGCAGACGGGGAGTCTTCGCCGGTCCACCGGCCGGGACGCGTCGCCCGGTCCACAGGCGGGGCAGACGCAGGCGCCGTTCACAGCCCCGATCGACGCCCGTCCCTTTTCCGTTTTGAACTCGGATACTCAGGGCATGAAAGCGATATCAGCACTCATCGGCGTGGCTTCTCTGACGTTTTCAGGGCTCCTCGGAGCCTCGGACCCTCAAGGCCAGTCCGCGCAATCCCGGCCTTTCGCGGCGACGTTCGCCGAGTTCACCGGTCCGCCCGTGTCGGCTGCGCCGCGCAAACTGGCCGCCCGGCGAGTTTCGCCTCCGCGCACACGGACGCCGCAGCGCAGCCAAACGACGCCGCGCAGCCGTGAGACAAGCCGCGAAAGCGGCCGCCCTCGAAGCGGCGAGGCCTCCCGTCTCCGCCGGGGCGCAGTCAAGGGCTCATTCGTGTGGCCGACGGGCGTCAAGGCGACGGTTGTGCGCCCTTTCGACCCTCCCGCGCGCAAATGGCTGAGCGGCCATCGCGGGGTCGACCTCGATGCGCCCGAGGGCGGAACGGTCGTCTCGGCGGGTGCGGGAACCGTCGTTTTCGCCGGAAAGGTTGCCGACAAGGACGTCGTGTCGATCGACCACGGCGGCCTGCGAACAACTTACGAACCCGTGCGCCCTTCCGTCTCCGCCGGCGACAAGGTCAAAGCGGGAGACCCAATAGGGGTGCTCGAGGCCGGGCACTGTGTCCCGGCCTCTTGCCTTCACTGGGGAGCGCGCATCGGAAAAGACCGCTACATCGATCCCCTTTCCCTCCTTTACCCTGCGATTCGCCTTCTCAAATGACTCGGCCGTTCGCCTTCTCAGACGAAGGGAGTGTACGCGCGGGACTGTCTCGCCGAGGCGCCCCTCTCGCCGCAGGAGCCCGTTCACCGCCGCAATTATTTGCCGCCGCGGCCCTTTACTGCCACAGCCCTCCTGGAGCGAAGACGTCGTCGACGATTTCCTCGAACCATCCCAGTTCGCGGGCCACGTCGAGGACCGTGTAACGCGAACGGTAGTACATTGCACGCGGGAACGCAGCGCGGACGTCTTCTGGCGTCAGCCCGATGTCGCTCGGCACGCTCGGCGCCCCGGCGGAAGCAAGCGCCAGTTGGAGCTCCTTGGCGGGCATCAGCTGGCCCGCCAGTTTCGCGCGAAGCTGCGGCCAGGCTTGAACCAGTTTCTCGATGCGAGCGCGGATTCCTGCGGCGTCGACGTATTTTTCGCGCGTTTCATTTATCCCCTTGTCGATGAGCGGGCCGGACATGACACGGCGAATGTCATCCTCGACCTCGTCCCATGAGGGCCACCGCGAAACTACTGCGTCGATGTCCAAGCCCGCGACGTCGCGCTCCAGGAATTTCTCGTAGAAGCCCACCATCGCCAGCGTGCCTATCGCGACTTTGAATCCGTGGCTGAGCGGAGGGTCGAGTTCCGACCCCAGATGGTCGAGCTCCCACAGGTGGCTGAAGTAGTGTTCCGCGCCAGATGCGGGGCGAGTGCCCTGTGCGACCTGCATCGCCAAACCGGAAAGGACAAGGCCCTCGCACAGGCCTTCATAGGCTTCCGGAACTCCGGCTGCAAGCTCTGCCGGGCGCGACAGCGCCCCGCGGACACCGGTTTGAACGAGCTCCCACGCCAGGGGGTGAATGGGATCGACCCCGACCGCGTCCGCCAGCATCCAGTCGGCGCCGGCGGGAATCTTCGCCGAGAGGTCTCCGTACCCGGAAGAAGCCATGGGCCGCGGGGCCGCGGCAGCGACGTCGAGGTCGAAAACGACGACGCGCGGCGCGGGACACGGCATCGTGATCTTCACCCCGTCCTTGGTCATGGGCGCGCCGAATCCCGTGTATCCATCCATCGAGGCCGCGGTTGCGACGACGGCGTAGGGCCGATCCAGCTCGCCCGAGGCGAGCTTCGACAGGTCGTTGAGGGTTCCCGAGCCGACTGCGACCGCAAGCGCGTCCGTCTCGCGGAGCCTCTCCCGGATTTCCTCACAGTGCTCGTAGGAGGCGTAAAGGGTGGGAGATCCGGGGTAGACCATCGGCTCGGCAAGGTCGGCGCCCGCTTCGCGGAGCGACCTTTCGACGTCGGCTCCGGCGGCTTTCCACGTGCGCTCGTCGGCGACGAGCAGCGCTTTGCGCCCCCCTTCGAGCAGCTCGTCGCGAATGATCGTCCCCGAGGACGCGAGGACTCCCCTTCCAACATCGACGGTTTTGGTGTGGCTTGCATTCTCAAGCCCTTTTTCCACGAGTTCCGCGGTCATCGTTCCTCTCTTTCGTTGCTTTGGCTTTCGTTGTCGGGCGATTGCGGCCTTTGCCCAAATCCCGCCTCCGGCCTAAAGGCCGCCGTCGCCGAGCATTGTGGTGAAATCGGCCAGCCCCGTGGTGTCGCCGTCGACGGTTCCGCTGATCCGGGCCTTGGCCTCGTCCCTTTGCTCCTCGGCCCCGGCCTTGTGGGATTTCTCCGCGCGCTCGGCCGTCCGGTGCTGGATGTCGCGAATGGCGGGGAACAACGCGGCGTACTCGTCGACCCAGTACCGGTACTCTTCGTGGCGTGCGGGATCGGGTTTGATCACGGCGCTGTAGTGGACCATTGCGTCGGCCGCCTCTTGGAGGTCGGCGAACCTGCCGGCGGCCAAGGCGCCCATCATCGCCGAGCCCAGGGTCGGGGCGTCTTGAATCTCCGTGACTGTGATCTCGAGTCCGGTGACGTCGGCGTGCATTTTCAGCCATTCCGGGCTCGAGAGCGCTCCGCCGCACGCCGTGATGGCGCGGGGCTCGTAGCCGGCGGCGCGCATCGTCCGCAGATTGAGCTCGAGCCCGTAGCACGTGGCTTCCTGAATCGCGTGGTAGATGTGCTCGCGTCTGTGGCTGAGCGTCAGCCCGGTGATGGTTCCGCGCGCCTTGGCGTCGGTGTAGGGGCTGCGGTTTCCCTGGAAGTATTCGAGGACGAGGACGCCGTCGGACCCCGGAGGGATGTCCTTGGACGCCTCGTTCAGCACTTCGTACGGGGAGGGGCCTCCGGTTTTGGCCGCCTCCACGAGGTCTTTCGCGGAGTTCTCGAGGAACCAGCGGATCACCGACCCCGTTGAGGCCTGGGAGGCCTCGATCGTGTACTGCCCCCGAACGAGGGCGTCCGTGTGCGCGCCGAACATTCCCGCGCCGTAGAGCGGAATGGCGCTCTGGGCGAGAAGGCAGTTGCTCGAACCGGTGATGAGCGCCATGCGCCCGGGGGCGAGCACGTTCATTCCGATCATTCCCGCCTCGGCGTCGATGCCTCCTTGGGCTACGGGAGTGCCCGCGACGAGGCCTAGCTCCTCCACGGCCTCGGGAGAGAGGGGTCCCAGCGGCTCGCCCATTGCGTTGACCTGGGAGGGCATCTTGTCCATGAGGTCGCCCACCCCCAGCCGCTCGTAAAAGTCGACCGGGAAGCCTCCGTGGTCGTTGTTGTGGTACATCTTCAGCGAGGCCGAACACAGGTTGACGGCTGGGCGCCCTGTCAGCCGCAGCCCCATCCAATCGGGGGCGTCGAGTATCCACGCGGAGCGCGCCCACACGTCAGGCTCGTTCTCCTTGAGCCACATCGCCTTGAAAACGAACCATTCGGCGGACGCCGGATCTTTGCCTTCCCCGTTGTACAGGCGCGCCCAGTGGTCGATCTCCGAGGCCCTGCCCGCCTGTTCGCTGGCGCGCACGTCGGCCCACATGATCGCGTTTCTCAAGGGCTTTCCGGCGCCGTCGAGGGCGACAAGCGTGGCCGACGTCGCGTCAAAGCCGATGCCCGCGATCTGAGCTGGGTCGATCCCAGAACGCGCCAAAGCAGCTTGGGTGGAGGCGACCAGCGCCCGCCACCACTCGTCGACGTCCTGCTCCACCCAGCTCGGATGGGGATGAATCGCCGTCACAGGCGTGTTGTGAAAAGCAAGCGGCCTTCCACGATCATCAAAAAGTCCCACTCGGCATCCGCCCGTGCCGAGGTCGATACCCATGTAGACCTGGGTCATAGTGTCGCTCCTCATCGATCGACTTGTACGTGCTTTCCCAGTCTTTCAAGTGTTCGCATGGCGGTCAATTCTCCCGGCGTCGAACTCATGCGCCAGGCAGCGCACGGCCCGATGCACGAAGACGCACGTGACTCAGGTTCCGGATGCACGCGGCTCAAGCCCTAGGGTGCGCCTGCGTGAAGGCCGCCCGTAGGCGTTCGGAGCTGACGTGCGTGTATCGCTGGGTGGTTCCGAGCGACGCGTGGCCGAGTATCTCCTGGACGGTGCGCAGATCCGAGCCGCCGTCCAGAAGATGCGTGGCCGCGGAATGCCGTAGATCGTGCGGCGATATGTCGGGAACCCCCGCGCTCGCTGCGAGCCGGTGGATCGTCTTGCGGAGCGTGCGCGGATCGAGCCGCCCGCCCCGCGCGCCGAGGAACAACGCCCTGTTGGGGCGCACAAGGAGCTGCGCCCTCGCCGGAAGATACGCGGTGAGTGCACGTCTGGCGGGGACGCCGAAGGGAACGATTCTTTCTTTGTCCCCTTTGCCTATGACTCGCAGCGTCGAGTCCGCGCCGAGCGAATCGACGTCCAATGAGCACAGTTCGCCGATGCGAATTCCCGAGGCGTACAGGAGTTCGACGGCGGCGTGGTCGCGAAGCGCGAGCGGATCGCCCGAGGCCGCCAGGCGCCCGGCGTGCTCCGCGAGCCGGCGAGCCTGCTCCTGATTGAGCACGCGCGGCAAAGCGTTGTCCGCGCGCGGGGCCTTGAGCCGGGCGGCGGCGTCGACGTCGGTGTGGCCCTTTCGATGCAGCCATCGACAAAACGTGCGGATTGAGGCCGAATGTCGCGCTAGGGTGGATCGCGAGCGCCCCTTCGCCTGGCTGCGGGCGAGCCATGCCCGGACGTCTGCGAGTTCGAGTCCGCGCAGGTCCATGGGCTCTTCGACGTCGCCGCCTGCGATCTCCCATATGAACTCCAGGAGGGAGCGCGCCTCGCGAACGTAGGCGGCGACAGTGTTCTCCGAGAGCCCTCTGCGCAGCCTGAGCTCGCGTTCGTAGGCGTCCAGCGTTTCATCGATCCGCACATGTCAAGGGTAAGTTATCGGCCTTTTCGAGCCAGCTTCCACAGCCCGGCGTTGCGCGCGGCAATTCCCTGCCTTTCGAGCCTTCCCAGCCCTGTCAGGGCCTCGGTCACGGAGACTCCGGCCACCGCCGCGATCTTTTCCGCAGGCGCCCCGCGGGAAACCGGCAGCGCCTCGCACACGCGCGACGCCAACGGATCGAGCACGTCGAGGGCGAGCTGCCTCTCGGTTTGCAATCCTCCCGGGGTCGGCGGCTCTCCCGGTCCGGGTTGCCCGCCAAGCTTCGCTTCCATTCCCATGAGTTCGAGGACCTCGCGGGTCTGCGTCACGCAGGCGGCCCCTTCTCTGAGCAGCCGGTGGCATCCAGAGGATCTGGGGGAAGTGACCGGGCCCGGGAACGCTCCGACGGGGCGTCCGATCGACATGGCGTGGTGGGCCGTGGATATCGCCCCGGATCGAAAGGGCGCTTCTACGACGACTACGGCTCGCGAGAGCGCCGCAATGATCCGATTGCGGGAAAGGAAACGATGCTTGTGCGGGGCGGCCCCCGGCGGCGCCTCGGAGCATACTGCCCCTCCGCGCCGCAGAATCTCAAGGTATAGGTCAGCGTGGGAGGCCGGATAGTACCTGTCGACGCCGCAGGCGGAAACAGCGACTGTGTATCCGTCGGCGGCGAGCGCGCCCCTGTGAGCGGCGACGTCGATGCCGAACGCCCCTCCCGAAACGACGTTGACGCCCGAATCGGCAAGCTCGTATGCGACGTCGGTCGCGATTTTCACGCCGTACGGGGAGGAATCCCGCGATCCGACGACGGCGGCGCCCGCCCTGGCGAGCACCTTGCCGTCGCCTCGGAACCACAAGCCGAGCGGCCGGGTGTCGCCTAGATCGTCGAGGGCGGCGGGCCACAGCGGGTCACCTGGCATGACGAAGCCCATGGCGCCGTCCGATTCGGCGACGCCCGGGCCGAGGGCTGCAAGTCGCGTCTTCCATCGGGCCTTGGCCTTCGCCAAGCCGCGTCCCGCGCCGTCCCCGCATCCGGCGACGGTCCAATGCTCGGCGAAGCCCCCGAGCCCGGCGACGCTTCCGGACTCAACGCCTTTTCCTGCTTGCGCAATGTTTCGGGATTCCGCAATGCTGCCTTCCGCCACCCATTTGAGCGCCCGTACGTAGCCCATCTGCCGGACGAGCGCCACAGCGTACGCGTCCTCCCCCTCCGCGATTCGCGTCCAAGCCATTGCGGCTGCGCGCTCCTCGTGTCCGCCCGGCAGCTCATTTCCGCACTGCCCCTCCATTCGGTTCGGATCCTCGCCTTGGCCGCGGCAAACCTCTTCGTCGCCGCAGGCTTTTCCGCCGCGGCCCGGCTTCCCGTCCAGCTCTGCATTTCCGCCGCGGTCAGTGCGTGCCATGGAAGCCGTTCCTTTCTCTCAGGGTGAAAGCGCAATCGACGTCGTCGCGCGAAGGGGAGGACCTGCCCGAAAGGTCGGCCAGGGTCCAAGAAATCCGCAAGATCTTGTCGACAGCCCGCATCGACGTCTCCCCCGAAGCGAGCATGGAATCCAGCTCCCTTGCGCTTTCCCTGGAAAGCGGGGTGTTTCGCCGCAGCCACGAGCCGCTCACTTGGGCATTGGCGGTCCACGGGGTCGAACGAAGCCGGGCCCGCTGGCGCAAGCGGGCTTCGGCCACCCGCTCGGCGACGACGGCGCTCGGCTCACCCGCGCCGGCCTCCGCCAAATCGGCCCGAGAAAGCCTCGGGGCAACGACGTTGATGTCGAAGCGATCGAGTATCGGCCCTCCGATTCGGCGGAAATAGTCGCGGCGGTCCCGCACGGAACAGGTGCATTTGCCCGGCGCATCCAGGTAGTTGCCGCATTTGCACGGGTTGGCGGCCCCGATCAGCTGAAAACGAGCCGGATAGGTGACGACGGCACGCGCCCGATGGATCTCGATCCTTCCGGTTTCCATGGGCTCCCTCAGGGTTTGGAGGCTGTGGGTGGAAAACTCGGGCATTTCGTCGAGGAAAAGCACGCCGCGATGGGCCCGGGAGGCGGCCCCCGGCTTTGGGATCGCCCCTCCGCCGATGAGCGCGGCTGCGCTGCTCGAATGGTGGGGGCTGGAAAAGGGAGGGGTGTTGCTCAACCGCCCGTCGAACTCCCCTGCGGCCGAAGCTATCGCGGCGACCTCGACGGCCTCGTGCATGTCGAGTCTCGGCAGGATGCCGGGCAAACGCGCGGCGAGCATCGACTTTCCGACGCCGGGCGCCCCCGTCACGAGCATGTGGTGCCCGCCCGCGGCGGCGACTTCGAGCGCCTGGCGAGCCTGGGCTTGCCCGCGGACGTCCGCGAGGTCGGGGCAGGCAGGCGGGGCCTCCGTTTCGTCCATGCCCGGCGGCGGGGGCGCATCGGGAACCGGACCGCACGGGATCCTCATGGCTTCCGCGAGCTGGGCGAGGTGGAACACCTCCTTGACCCTGACCCCCGCCAGTCCCGCCTCTTTCCCGCATCCGAGGGGCACGGCCATTGCGGCGCCCTCGTCTGCCGCGGCCAAAGCCGCCGGCAGTATTCCGCGCACGGCGCGCACCGACCCGTCCAGGCCGAGCTCGCCCATGACGTACCGTTGCCCAATCTCGCGGCCGCCCATCGCCCCGAGGATCGCCACCGCTATGCCGAGGTCGAATGCCGTGCCGCTTTTCGGCGTGTCCGCAGGCGAAAGGTTGATCGTCAGGCGCGCTTGAGGGAAGCCGATTCCAGCCGAGGCGAAGGCGGCTCGAATCCGTTCGCGAGATTCGGACACCGCGGTGTCGGGAAGCCCAACGATCGTGACTGCGGGAAGGCCGTGGAGAAGCACGGCCTCAATCCGCACCGGCCTTCCTTCGATTCCGACGACGGCCATGGTGTGCGCCGTTCCAACCCTCACGAGATGTCCCGCAGATGCCGAATCAGCCACGACCCGTCGTTTTCGACCGTGATCGCCACGAGGTCGAGGCAAACCCGCTCGCAGCGCGTCCCGGTCTCCTGCAGCCACATGCCTGTGAGCTTCCTCAGCCTGGCCAGCTTTGCCCGGGAAATCGCCTCGACCGGCCCGACGCTCACTTCGGCGTTGCGGGTTTTCACCTCCACCGCGACGACGGCTCTCCTCTGCGGGCAGACGGTGACGAGGTCGAGCTCGCCTGCACGGCGCCTCCAGTTGCGCGCTAAAACGACGTAGCCGTATGCCTGAAGGTACCTCGCGGCGAGCTCCTCGCCCCATTTTCCGAGTTCCTGGTTCCCGAGAGGCTCCGGCATCTCCGGAGCGACGAAATCCACCGTCGCGCTCATACTCGTATCCATGGGCCCAGTCTCGCCGAAGGCGGCTGTGCGCCGCTCAGCTGTCAGACGATCTGTGGATGCGGGCTACGCCATCCCCGCCTGTGGACCAGTGCGCTCACCAACAATGGCGACGCACGGGGAACAGTCCAATTGCAGACCCACCTTCAGACGCTGCGTCGGCACAAATGCAATGTCCGCCAAATGCAATGTCCGCCAAATGCGACGTCCGCCAAATGCGACGTCCGCATCGGAGACGACTACTCTCTAGCTGGGCCGCCGCCCCTTTGGCGAAGCCGCCTCGCCCGGACGACGACGTCGCGCATCTCCACAGCGCTCCCGTCGCGGGCGGTCGCCGTCCGCACGTTCTGGCGCGCCGTCTCGATCGTCCAATCGCCGCCGTCGAAAAGCCCGGCGACGTGCTCCAAGGAGACGGTCGTCCCCTCGGGGGCCTCGTCTCCAGACATCACGCCGGATCCGTGCAAGTGCCCGACGACGAGCAGCGTGCCGCCGGGGGCGACCCACCGGGAAATCCTCCGGTAAAAGTCGATCTGGCTGCCCGGCGGGTGGGCGTACGAGGTCATGACAAGATCCCAGCGTTCGCCGGGCTCCCAAGCCATAAGGTCCGCTTCGACCCACCGCACCTCCGATCCCAGCCCGGCGGCCTCCGCCCGCCTGCGCGCCTTGGCGAGGGCTGTGGGGCTTATGTCGGCGCCGGTGACGTCCCACCCTTGCTCTGCGAGCCAAACGGCTTCGGCCCCGGCGCCGCATCCCGCGTCGAGCGCGGTCCCGCGCCCCAAACCGCTCGTCTCGGCGACGACGTAGGGGTTCGCGACCTCGCCGATAGCGTGCTCGCCGAGGCTCTGCCAATGCTCTTCCCAGTAGCGGCCATCCAGCGGCCGGTTCTCGCAGGGGCTCAAATCGTCGTCTCCATCATCGCTCCTTGCCGCACGCCAGCCGACACTCTGCCATTCTCAAACGTCACAACCGTCGCCCGCGAACTGACGTCCTGCCGCCCGCGAACTTAGCGCAGACGGCGCAACCCGCCGCCGCCCGCGAATCGTGCGGCAAACCCGCGGGCCGCCCGTGCGTCAAGCCTGCCGCGCATCACCCGTGCGGCAGGTCTAGCTCGCGGGTGATGTCGGCCTTGTTGAGCTCTTCGACGTTGACGTCCTTGAAGGTCACGATGCGCACGGATCGGATGAAGCGGCTCGTGCGGTAGATGTCCCACACCCACGCGTCGGAAAGGTTGACTTCGAAGAACACTTCCCCGCCGGAGGACGCGCGCACGCGCACATCGACGTCGTTGGCGAGGTAGAAGCGGCGCTCGGTCTCTACGACGTACCGGAAGATGTTGATGACGTCGCGGTATTCACGGTAGAGCGCGAGCTCGGCGTCGGCCTCGTAGTTCTCGATCTCGCTCATCGGTGTCCTTCCCTCACGCCGGGCAGATGCCACGACTTCCTGTGATGGTCGCTCGGTCCGAGCCTTGCCAACCCTTCGATGTGAGAAGGGCTCGCGTAGCCTTTGTTCCTCGCCCAATCGTAGCCCGGAAAACACCCGTCGAGAACGACCATAAGTCCGTCGCGTTCCACCTTTGCGGCAACCGACGCCGCGGCGATCACGGCGCACCTTGCGTCGCCCTTCACTTCCATCCGGACCGGGATCTGCGGGAGGAGAGGATCGACGTCGAACAGCGAATCCTCGGCCCACCAATTGTGTTTGCCGTCAAGCAGCACGGCCGACGGCGTCGCCGACAGTCCGTTCAGCGCCTCCTTGGCGGCGTGGCGCAGCGCGGCGACGATCCCGACGTCGTCAATGACGTCCGGCCCCGCATGCCCGACGGCGACGTCCACCGCCCATTCCCTCACCAGGGGCGCCATGCGTTCGCGCGCAGCCGGGCTCATTGCCTTGGAGTCCCGCAGCCCCTCGGGGAAATCTCCCGTGGAGGCGTCGATGAGCGCGATTCCGACGCTCACGGGTCCCGCGAGGGATCCCCGCCCCACCTCGTCGACTCCGGCTATCAATGCGCCAGGCGGCAGGGAGCGGAGGGCATCGATTTCGATCTCTCGGCTCGGCGCACGCCCGTCCGTAGGTTTCCGCAAACACCCGCCTGTCCGCTTTTGCGGAAGCTCGTCCGTGCCTTTCCGCGCGCGGCTGTCTATTCGCGCACGCCCGCCTTCGGGCGCAGATTCGCCTTCTTTTTTGGGCCCGCCTCCGCCGGTCCGGCCAGTCACGGGACGCCTGCGAAGACTTTCGATGCGTCGTCTATGGACCCGAACCTCGAGAACGGGTAGAAGATCGCCCACGCCCGTCCTGCCACGTTGTCGACGGGAACGAAGCCTCCGTTCCTTTCGCCGATGTGGTAGCGCGAATCTCGCGAGTTGGAGCGGTTGTCGCCCATCACCCAGAGTTTGCCCTTGGGAACGGTCACATCGAAGGAGATCTCCGACGGGTTCACGCCGGGTTTGAGGTACGTCTCGGTGATTTCCTTGCCGTTCACGCGCAGCTTGCCCGCGGCGGTGCAGCATGCGACCCTGTCGCCGCCGACTCCGATGACTCGCTTGACCAGGTGCTTGCCCGCGTCTTCAGGCAGCAGGCCGACGGTCTGCAGGCTTTTGCTCAGTGCGCGCCTCCAAGCCGGGGATTTATCGACGCTGGGAGGAAGCCAGTTCCCGGGGTCGACGAAGACGACGATGTCTCCCCTGTGAATCTCGTCGGCAGTGTCCGCCATTCTGTTGACCGCGATGCGGTCGTTTGGCCTGAGGGTGTTTTCCATCGAGCCGGACGGCACGTAAAAGGCCTGCATGAAGAACGTTTTGACGATAACCGACACCAGAAGGGCGACGGCGACGATGGAGAGCGTCTCCAGGAGCGCGCGAATGCCGGACCTGCGTTTTTCCCCTTCTTCCAGCTCGCGGTCGTCGTCGGCGTCCAGTTTGCGGTCGTCGTCGGCATCGCCGGCGTCTTCGGATTCGGCTGCGTCGTCCGACGCGCTCTTCGGATCCTCGTCCAGCTTTTCCGGCAAGTACGACGGCGGCATCTCCTCCGCAACCTCAGACTGCCTTTGATCGTCCATTCTCCGCTCCCCGGCGCCCGCGAGAGCACCACATGCCAAGGGGATACTCCCCGTGAATCGCCGGCCTGCGCCCAGTGTCTCGCGATCCTGCGGCGACGGCCTCCTCTAGGGTATCGGAGTTTCCTGTGGATTCTCGCCATGACGGACGGCGCTTATGCTCACAGTTTGACGCGCACACCGCACAGAGTGGCGATTTCACGCTCTTTTCCTCCCTTCGTTCAGATCGGTCCAAGACCTCCCCAACCGTGCGGCCCCTGTCGAAGCCGGAAGTTCGAGCTTATGAACGAAGCCGGCTCAATCGAAAAGGGGCTCGACGCGATGCCGAGCCCCTTCAAGTCTTTCGACGACGTCGAATCACCGACGATTGTCCTCGCGACGCTCCTTGATCTTGGCGGCCTTGCCGTGCAGCTTGCGCAGGTAGTAGAGCTTGGCACGGCGAACGTCGCCTCGGGTGACGACGGTTATCGCCTCAATAGAGGGAGAATGCAGCGGGAACGAGCGCTCCACGCCCACGCCGAAGGATATTTTGCGAACCAGGAAGCTCTCGCGAATGCCGGAGCCGGAACGGCCCAAGACCACGCCCTGGAAGGCCTGGGTGCGGGTACGGGTGCCTTCGACCACTCGGACGTCGACCCGAACGGTGTCGCCGGGGCGGAAGTCGGGAATGTCCTTGCGGAGCTGGCTTTCCTCCACAAAATCGAGAGTGTGCATATTCGTTTCTCTTTCCGCCCGTGCGCGCAGGCCACAAGCGTGGTCGGGGCGGTCAAACCGCCTGCCTACAGGAAACTCGCCGGTGCGCGACCCCCTGCGGCAGGTCCAGCGCATTGTGACAGCGAGACAACTTCACAATTATGCCACGCGAATGGGGCGCGCAAAAACGCGGTCGACGTTGTTCTGCTCACCCACAAGGAATTCTCGGGTGCCCACGAACTCGAAGCCGAGCCCGCGGTAGGCCTGCCTGGCTCGGGTGTTCTTCTCATTGGTCCCCAGCCACACGTACGGCTCCGGCCAGTTCTCGGCCCACTCTTCGAGCTCGGCCCTGGTCGCCTCCCACAGGAGGCTTCCTGCGCCTCGTCCGCGCAGGCTTCGATCGAGGTAGAACTTTGATAGCTCGACGAGCGGCCCGCGCCTGGGCCGTCCGGCGACGACGGCGTCGACCGGCGCTCCCCTGTCGGCGCCGGAGACTCCGCCGTCCTCGGGAAGGTAGGTCAACGAGTACCCCAAAAGCTTGCCGCCGACCTCCAGGGCCATCGTGAGGCAGCCCGGGTCACCGACGTAGCGTTCGAAATGCTCCTCGCCCAGGCTTTCGGCGATGAAGGCGTCGATGTCCTGTTTGGGCATTCCCTTCGGGCAGGCGTCCGGGAAGGTCCTCGCTGCAAGGCTTGCCAGCTCGGGCACGTCCGCCGCCGCCGCCCGCCGGACTTCGGCCCTCGCGGGATACGCCGCCTTCGCAGGCGCCAGGTATCCGTGCGCGGCGAGCGCCCGCCGCTCTTTCTTGCCGAGGGAAGCGGCATTGATTTTCTCGATCATGTCCGGGCGACGTTCAATGGTTCTCTCGATCGCCCGATCGCGCCGCCACCGGGCTACGGCTCCGTGGTTGCCCGAGGTCAGAACCTCGGGGATCTCTCGACCCCGCCACACTGCCGGCCGGGTGTAGACAGGGTATTCCAGCAGCCCTGCCACGCCGTGGGACTCCTCGAGGAGCGACTCGGGGTTGCCGACCATGCCGGGAAGCAGGCGCCCGACCGCCTCGACGAGGGCGACGGCCGCGACCTCGCCGCCGTTGAGCACGTAGTCCCCCAAGGAGTACTCGAAGACGCGCACGCCGGGCCTCTCGGCGTACTCGCTCGCCACCCTCGCGTCGATCCCCTCGTATCGTCCGCAGGCCACGACGATGCGTTCGGCGCGTGCGAGCTCCTCGCATGCGCGCTGCGTCAGAGGCTTTCCCGCGGGAGTCGGGATGGCGAGGACGACGTCGCCGGACGCCGCATCGGCGCCAATGACCTCGTCGAGGGCCTTTCCCCATACGTCGGGCCGCATCACCATTCCTGCGCCGCCGCCGGCCGGAGTGTCGTCGACCGTTCTGTGAGGATCGTCCGTCCAGTCGCGAAGGTCGTGGGCGACGACGTCGAGGATTCCCCTCTCTTGGGCCTTTCCCAGCAATGAGAGCTCTAGAACGTCGAAAAACCTCGGAAACACCGAGATGATATCAATTCGCATTATTCCTCCTCAGCGGCCTCTTCCCGCTGGTCGTCGCTCTTCTCGCCCAGATCGGCGCCATCCGCCTCGTCGTCCGCGGAGAAAAGCCCCTGGGGCGCCCGAACGACGACGCAATTGTCGTCCAGGTCGACCTCGGTGACGATCTCGCGCACAAAGGGAACCCTGGCGACGTCTCCGTCCGGCTCGCGGACCACGAGCACGTCTTGGGCGGGAAAGGTCTCCAGCCCTATAATCCTTCCAAGCTCGTACCCTTCGGGATCGAGCACTTCCAAGCCCACGAGCTCGTGCTCGTAGAAGGCGTCCTCCTCGACATAGTCGTCTTCGTCGGTCTCGACGGTGAGTTTGACGCCTCTCAGCCGCTCGGCCATCGTTCGATCCGTGCACTCGGAGAACATCGCGTATATTGCGCCCTTGTACTCGCGGGTTCGCGCCACGGTGAGCGGGCCGGCCTCCTGAGGGTCGGTCTCGAGCATGGCTCCGATTCCGAGGCGTCGCTCCGGCTGGTCTGTGCGCACGTCAAGGCGCAGCTCGCCCTTGAGGCCGTGCGGGGCGCCGATGACGGCGACAGTTAGCTGCAATATCTCTCCTTCGATCGACGAACGGTTTGAAACGCGATGGCTGACCTGAGCCTCGATCCGCTTCCTAGGATACCGGTCGCACGCGAACAACTGTTGAAGCGCACGAAGAGGGTCGGCCAAACCGCAAGGCTGGCCGACCCTTCTTTAACGCCGTTGAACTTAACTCTGATCGGTTTCGATCACGTCAACTCGCACATTCCCTTTGGGGGAAAGCGCGCCCACGACCAAGCGCAAAGCTTTGGCCGTGCGGCCATTGCGTCCGATAACACGCCCGAGATCCTCGGGATTGACGCGAACCTCAAGCAGCTCGCCACGGCGGTTGCTCCGAGCACGCACATCCACGTCCTCGGGTGAATCGACTATTCCACGCACAAGGTGCTCGAGCGCATCGGCGATCATCAGGCCTCCTCGGCCGCTTCCTCAACGGCCTCGGCTGCGGCGGCCTCCGCCGCGATCTTCGCCTCGGCGGCAGCGGCGCGGCGCTTCTCGGCTTCGTTCTGGACCGATTCCACCGCAGCTTTCCGGGCCCCTTCGACGTCGACCGACTCCTTGACCTTAAGGCGGCCTTCGGCGCCCGGAAGCCCCTTGAACTTCTGCCAGTCGCCGGTCACCTTGAGCTGGGCGAGCACGGGTTCAGTGGGCTGTGCGCCGACGGAAAGCCAGTACTGGACGCGGTCGGAATCGATTTCGATAAGCGAAGGATTCTCGGTCGGATGATATTTGCCGATCTCCTCGATGACGCGGCCGTCGCGCTTCTTTCGTGAATCGACGACGACGACGCGGTAATGAGGCGCACGGATCTTGCCCATGCGCTTGAGACGGATCTTGACTGCCACTTGTGTGGTCACTCCTGGTTCTACTTTAGGTTGGGCCGACGCAATCGCGGTGGGAGTCGCGGTGCAGAAGGCCCGAGACTGAGGCAGCCAGAGGATGAGAGGGCCCTCTTTCGCCCGAGTACAAAGCCTTAGTTTGCCAGATGCACGGCTCGCCCGGCAATCGGAGCCACAACCGGGCACGTGCAGTCAGACACATGCCGACGGCGCCAACGCAAAACGGGGCCGAACGTCCAAGCAGCGGCCGCCCGATCAATTGCCAGGCCCTAGTTCCATCGGCGTCTGCCCGCCCGCTCGGCAAAGGAGTCGATGGCGGTGAGCACGGCGTCGCTGCGCCACAGTGGGCCGAAGCGAAACTCGTCCGCCTTAGTGAGGATTCCAAGATTCGCAAGGCGGCGCAAAGGCGGATATATGTTAGTTACGTTCACGCCCATTTCTTCTGCCGCTGTTTTCGCGTCTGTCACCGGGCGTCTGGCGACGATCTCGAGCAATTTCCAAGCGTTGGAGGACTTACGAATGGAGTGTTGAGCCAACAGCTTTTTCCATCCTTCGACGATCTCATCGATCTCTCCGACGAGCTTCCTCGTATTCGCAACAGCACGAAGAGCGGCGTCAGCGAACACCTCGACTATCGCAGCCGGGTTCCCCTTTCGGTACTCGGCTAACGCGCGGTGGTATCCGTCAATGTCCGCCAGAAGCCCGGCAGACACCGGCACCGCAGCATTTCGTGTAATTCCGCGATACCTCAGAAGCGCCTGGGCAAAGGCCCTTCCCGTGCGCCCGTTCCCATCCGTAAATGGATGGATCGTCTCAAACTGGGCGTGAGCTATGGCGATGCCCGCAAGCGCAGGAGCGTTTTTTTCCCGTGAAAATACCGCAAGGTCGGCCATTAAATCGGCGACCCTCTCCCACGCCGGTGCGACGAACTCTGCATCGAAAGGAGAATCGCTTCGCGTTCCTATCCACACGGGCTCCTTCCTCCATTTTCCAGGAGTATGGTGCGGTTGGCCTTCCATGAGAACCGCGTGCATAGCTTGGATTGACTCCACGTCGATGTGCTCCGCCAAGTCAAGCGCAGCACGCATCGCCTTCGTGTTGGCTACGATCTCGAGTGCGTTGCCGCCACGTTTCGCCCCTAATTCGGCGCTGAGAACGTTGCGCGCACTGGCAGTCAAATGCTCGATCTGGGACGACGACGCAGCTTCCGACCTGAGCAAAACAGGCGCGAAGGTCGCCACACGGTCGCCAAGCTCCGAATCGAAACGTTGCAGTTCTCCGACTGCCTGCTCCGACAACGAGGCCGTTTCACTGTCAAGATTGGGCGTCAGCCCTGCGATCTTGGGAGGCACAGCACTCCAGTACTTCCGCTTCGCCATAGTTTCGAAACGACAATCCTGCCTGCCCGCCGTAGGCTCCCACCGCTGCTCCTCACTCCCGACGGACGGCCAACCGTCCTTGCCCATAATGCGTCCTCCTAGGATTATGAGTAACTGAGTTACTCATAATCCTAGGCGATTTCATTATGAGTACGCTTCCCATCGTGGGCATACGTCTCGTCATAACCGCGCGTCTCGTCATAACCGCGCGTTCGGCGGTTTTCGGGAAGGCGAATGCCGTGGATCGCACCGCATTTTCCATGTTCCTCTGTCGCGGGCCCCGAGCAAACTCGGAGAATACTCTGGTGACAGTCGAACCTCACGCCAAAGACCTCAGCCGATACGCCTGGCTTTCCGTGGTTGCCGCGGCGGCCACCATCACGATGAAGACGGCAGCCTACTTCGTGACGGGCTCGGTGGGCCTGCTCTCGGACGCGGCCGAATCCGTGGTCAACCTCGTGGCAGCCGTCGTAGCGCTCGTTGCCCTCAAGCAGGCCGCCAAACCCGCGGACTCCCAGTTTGCTTTCGGCAGATCGAAGGCCGAGTACTTCTCCTCCACCGTCGAGGGGACGATGATCTTCGTCGCGGCAGGTTTCATTGTCGTGAGCGCCGTGGGAAGGATCATTCGCCCCGCCCCGATCGACAATCTTGGACCGGGTCTGGCGATATCCGTCGCCGCCTCGGTCATCAATGGAATAGTCGCAGTGGCGTTGGTGCGGGCCGGGCGGCGCTGGCGTTCGCCGGCGCTCGTCGCAGACGGGCGGCACCTGTGGACCGACGTCATCACGTCTGTCGGCGTCGTCCTGGGAGTCGGCCTTGTGGTCGCCACGGAATGGGAGGTGCTCGATCCCGTCGTCGCACTTCTCGTCGGCCTGAACATCCTGGTCACCGGCTGGCGTCTGCTCAGGGGATCGATACGCGGCCTCATGGACGTCACTCTCTCAGCCGAGCAGAACCAGGCCCTTATCGAGGTTCTCGCGAGATTCACAACGGAGTCGGTGCGATTCCACGGGCTTCAAACGCGCGCGGCGGGCCAAGCTTCCTTCGCGAACGTCCACATGCTCGTTCCCGGTTCGTGGACGGTCGGCCGCGGCCACGAATTGGCCCACAACGTCGCCGAGGCGCTTTCCGCAGCCGTTCCGGGGCTCGACTCCCAGATCCACGTCGAGCCGATCGAGGACCCCCGCTCCTACGAGGACATACCGACCGGTTCGCTCAGCGTCGGCGACGGCGACCTCCCCGCGGCCAAAGCCGCGGGCGGCCAGGCCTAATGCCCTGTGACTACGCGGCCCCTGACGTTTGACGCGGGTCTTTCGCCGGCAGTCCTCCACCACCAATACGGCCTTTCGCCGGCGGTCTTCCAATACGCCCTTTCGCCAACCGCCTTCCGACGCAGTTTTCGCCAACCGCCTTCCGACGCAGAGCCCCTCGCGCCAATGCTGCAGCGTCTCCAAGCGGCGGTCAAACCGGCGCGAGCAACCCGCCGGCGTCCGTTCAAACAATCGTCGCCGTCTGGCAGTCGGGGGCCGGGGCCGGCCTCTTCCGCGCATTCGACTATGCGGTCGCGAGCGTCCCGCCGACCAGTTCCCCGTCGATGAACACCGCGGCCGGACGCGAGACGGCCGCGATGTCCTTTTCCGGGTCCTCCGCGTACACGACGACGTCGGCCGGAGCTCCCTCCTCCCAGGAAGGAAGGCCAAGCAGAGAACGGCCGGAGTGGCTCGCGGCGGCCATGACGAGGCCCGCGGGGAGTCCGGCGTCGACGGCAGCGCGAAGCTCGACGTCGAGCGTCCTGTCTTTTCCTTCTCCCTCGGTGTCCGTGCCCATGACGAAATGCGCGCCCACATCCGCCATGAGCGCGAAATGGTCGAATCTCCCCCGGTACATCGCGAGCATCCGTTCACGGTAGACGGGGTATTTTCCCGCCCGTTCCGCGATGGAGGCGAACGTGCCTATCTGACAGACCGTCGGATCGAGAATCACGCCGCGCCGCGCCGCCTCGCGAAGCTGGTCTTCGTTCATCCCCGAACCGTGTTCTATGCAGTCGACTCCGGCTTCGAGCGCGTCGTCGACGGTTTCCACCGCAAAAGTGTGGACGGCGACCTTCGCACCGGCCTCGTGTGCGGCGGCGACGGCGTCGGCGAGCACGTCCCGCGGCCAAAGCGGGCGCAGATCCGAATCGGCCCCTTCCGTTCGGTCGATCCAATCGCCGACGAGCTTGACCCAGCCGTCGCCGCGCGCGGCCTGGCGCACGACCTCGTCCGGAAGCTCCCCCGGCTCGATCTCCGCCGCGACGTTCCGAATGTAGCGTTTGGGCCGGGCGATGTGCCGTCCGGACCGGATTGCCTTCGTTCTGCCTCGCGCCGCGAAGCGGGCGACGTCGAGCTGCGCACCCATTTCGCGCACCGTCGTCACCCCGGCCGCACGCGCCGCGTCAAGCCGTCGGATCACCTCGGCGTCGGCGACGGGCTCGGCGGAATAGGACAGGCCAGGGTGCGCGTGGGCATCGACCAGGCCCGGATAGGCCCAGCCCGCTACGGTCTGCGCCGGGCTATCGGGCGCGCTGTGGCGGATTGCGCCGTCGAGGATCCACACCTCGGCCAGATCGGTTCCTCGCAAAGGCCCCGTCAGGCGATATGAGGTCACTTGAGGAACCTCGCGAGGTCTTCGAAGTCCGGGTTGCCTCCCGGCTGCCCGGCGCCCTGCGATGCGCCGACGCCGAACGAAGAACCCTTGCCCTTCTGCCCCTGCTGGCTTTGCTCGCGCTCTTGTGCGGCGCGCTTGGCTGGGTTGCCGGAACGTCCCTTCTTGTTCGCGGACTTCTTCTTCGCGGCGCGCTTGGCCTTGCGGCCGCCGCCCCCGATTCCGGGCATCCCGCCCATCCCCGGCATCCCGGGAACGCCTCCCCCGCGCGAGACCTGCTGCATCATCTTGCGCGCCTGTTCGAACCTCTCGACCAGGGAGTTGATCTCTTGAACGGTGGTGCCCGAGCCGCGGGCGATGCGCTGACGCCGCGAACCGTTGAGGATTTTCACGTCCGCCCTCTCCGCCGGGGTCATCGACTGGACGATCGCCTCGATTCGGCCCACGGAGCTTTCGTCGAACGCTTCGAGCGCCTCACGGTACTGCCCCATTCCCGGCAGCATGCCCATGATCTTCTTCATCGACCCCATGCGTTTGAGCTGACGCATCTGCACGAGGAAATCGTCGAGGGTGAACGACCCCTCGCTCATTTTCTCCGCGAGCTCCGCCTGCTGCTGTTCGTCCCACGTGCGCTCCGCCTGCTCGATGAGCGTGAGGACGTCGCCCATGTCGAGGATCCGCGAGGCCATGCGGTCGGCGTGGAACTGCTCGAAGTCCGTGAGCTTCTCGCCGGTGGAGGCAAACATGATGGGGACGCCCGTCACGCCCCGCACGGACAGGGCCGCGCCGCCTCGGGTGTCGCCGTCGAGCTTGGAGACGACGACGCCGGTGAATCCGACTCCGTCCTGGAAGGCGTTGGCCGTGGCGACGGCGTCTTGGCCGATCATCGCGTCAATGACGAAAAGCACTTCATTGGGATTGACGGCGGCCCGGATGTCGATGGCCTGGCGCATCATTTCTTCGTCGATGCCGAGGCGCCCGGCGGTGTCGACCACCACGACGTCGTACCCGTACTCTTCGGCCCGAGCCAGGCCGGATCGCGCCACCGCGACCGGGTCGCCGACGCCGTTGCCGGGCTCGGGCGCCCACACGTCGACCCCCGCCTGCCCGCCGACCACCTGGAGCTGGTTGACCGCGTTGGGGCGCTGGAGGTCGGAGGCGACGAGCAAGACCTTCCTGTTGCGCTCGGTTCGCAGCCATCGCCCGAGTTTGCCGGCGAGCGTCGTCTTGCCCGCGCCCTGAAGGCCGGCGAGCATGATGACGGCCGGCCTGCGGGAAAGGTCGAGCTCGCGGGTTTCGCCGCCGAGGATTTCGACGAGCTCGTCGTTGACGATCTTAACCACTTGCTGGCCGGGGTTGAGAGCCTTCGAGGCGACGGCCCCCGTCGCCTTTTCGCGAACTGCCGCGGTGAAGGAGCGGACGACGGGCAGGGCGACGTCGGCGTCGAGCAGCGCGCGGCGTATCTGCGAAATCGTCTCCTCGACGTCGGAAGCCGAAAGGCGCCCTTTGGACCGGAGGCTCTTGAACGATCCTGTGATGCGGTCGGAAAGAGTGTTGAACACGGGCCTACCTCTTGTTGGGGACGCTTGTGGAACTGTGGCAATTCTACGCCATGCGCCTTGAGGAGGCCCCTCGGGTTTGTGCGGCATCCCTAACGCGATCCGCCGAGACGCCCCTTCTTCGCAACCCGGGCGCGGGACAGCCCGCCCGGCAAAATAGACATGGTTTGCGCACCTCGCACACAACTGCGGGCGAGGACGTTCGACGACGCCTCCGTTGAAGCGTTCACAGGACGCTCGGGGCCTGCAAAAGCGCATCTATCTCGAATGGTCCCTGGAAAGCGATGGGAACCATCGACATCGGAACGAATGCAGTGAAGGGCGTCGATGCTTTTTGGGCCGGGTTCCAAGAGCAATGGGAGCCTACAATCCCGAACTTTCGCCCAAAGAGCGTCTTGTGCAGAGTTTGGCCCGTGGCCGGTGGAAGGCTGCTCCGTACGGCGCCAAAATTTCGATCGACATAGCCTCTCTCACCGCCGGGGAGGCCCTCACGCCAGCCGGAGCCTTCGCCCTCGGTCAAATCGGAGGCATATTAGTCGATGTGGCGCACAAGGCCGTGGATTCCAAGGTTGAGGAGAATATAGACGCTGTCCAATGGGATTAGGAGGCGCCCTGGCAGCGGCGGTTGTCCCGAGGAGCTGTCGCCAAACTCAACGTTTCCTTGGACCAAGGCTCGCGCGACGTCAAAGACACTGACGAGCAGGAGGGCCCGAAGTACGGCAAGGACCCGGGAAGCGGCGGAAGTCCAGGCAAAGACGGAGGCTCGAGCGGCGACGGCGGGTCGGCTCCGAGCAAAGATCCCAAAATCGATTTCGACAAGTTGAGGTAAAGGACAATGGTCACCATCGACACGGAATTCAAATCCGACTTGGCTTCCATTCAGCAGCACATCAACGATCTCGACAGCAAGGCCACGACTCTCAACGACTGCGTCAGCGACTTCAACGGGGTGCGAAAGCGCGTGAATTCCGCTTGGCCTTCAGGGAAGACCGCTGACGCAGCAGACGTCGAAATGTACAACTACGCTGCGGACCTCGAAGATGCGTGCAACGACATAAAGATCTACAAGGGTTATGTTCAAAGCTTGTACGACGCTTTGACCCCGGTCAAGGACGAGCTTGAGGCGATGCGTGGAAACGCGGAAGACAACGATCTGGAAATTAAGAACAACGTCATCCAGGAGCCGGAGAAACCCGGCAACGGCGCTTCAAACGGCGATAAGAAAGACTACGACTTCAAGGTAAGAGTCTTCAATCGTCTGAAGGAGCGTTCCAAGAAGGCCCGTGACGACGAGGCGAGCGCGCATTCGACTTTTCAGAGCAGCTGCAAGGGCGTCCTGAAGGCAGAAATCGATCCGATGGCGGAATACTACCGCACCCCCGGGGTGCTGATGACGGGAGGCCCGCCCAGCATTCTTTCGCGAGCGGTCGATCAAGCCGAGCCCGAGATCAGAGACGAACCAAAGACATTTTCAAAACTGGGAGACTACGCCAAAGCGATCGGCATGCCTGAAAAGGTCGTGTCCATAGCGGACCAGTTCGCGGACATCGTACCGGACGGGGGCGTGGGCGAACAGGTGCTCAAAGGCTTCGGCAAGCTAACGGGCTTCGCCGATATTGGACTAAATGCGCTTCAAGGCATCGACACGTTCGTCCACTCGTACCAAGAACAGAAAGAGACCTCGTCACACAATCCTGAAAACTCGCCGCTTGAGGTCGAGATACAGAGCACAATGCGCGGCGCTTGGGAAGCGAACCCCAATTTCCTGAACGCAGCTGCCGGCCTAGTGGGAGATGCGGGAGGCCCTCTTGGTTCCTTTTTGCTTGGAGAGGCTGCAGAGATGGCGGGCAGCGGATCTCACTGGCTTTTTGACAGCACGGCTGAGAATGTGATCAATCATTTCGGGGTGCTCGACTGCGTGGATTGGACCGATTGACGCATGCCTTGCGTGACATTGCCGGAGAAATGGTCGTGGCGCAACGGCCCACCCGTCGCGGGCCAAGATGTGAAGGAGGCACGGGGGCCTGCGGGCTCTTTCGGAGTCGAGCCCAGCCTCATTCTCAACGAGGTGCGCCACCCCGGCGTCCCGCTCGGGAAGTGGCTGCGCAACACGCTGAAAGAGATTGAGCGCGACTTGCCTTCGTTGCACGTCATCGACGTCGCCCAGACGCGATTGGGCGACGTCGCCGCGGACGTCATCTGGGCAACCCGAAGCCTCGCCGTCAACTTAACCCAAGTCGAGTACTTGACCATGACAGAAAGCTCCGGGATCATCCTTCTGTTCACATGCAGCTCCGCCGATTTCGCGGCCCTCAACGAGGAGTTCGCGCGGTGCGCGCAATCTCTGGAGACCGAAGCTTGAAAGCACGGATTAACGCGACCGAGTGGCGGGAAATCCAACGAGTCCTGGCAGGCGGCGAGGGCGCCCCAGGCGTCCTTGGCGCTCTCGCCCCTTTTGGATTGTGGGCGGACGGCGCGCTGACCCCTGAGGCGCTTGACCTCTTCCGGGGGTTCGCCGAGCGCAGGGGCGGTGTGACCGCGCGCCTGAGAAGCCGTTCCGGGCTTGTCGCCTGCCAAGCTTGGTTTTCGCAGTCAAGAGCCGGAACCATCATGATCGACGACGGCGAAGCGCTAGCCTTCCAACAGTGCGCCCCCGGATTCTTCCCCGTTTTCCTCCGTGGTTTCCTGCGAATAGCCCCGTTGCCGCTCGCCAAAAGCGAAGGAGCCGTCATCGAAATCGAGACCGTGACAAGGCTTTTGGAAGCGAAAGAAGACAACGGCGGAGTCGAAGGCGACGACGAGAGGCTCGCCGACTCCCTCCGCGAGGCTGCTCCCGAAGTCTCGCGCGCCGTCATGGACGGGGACTGGCGGCTCTGGTCGGTGACAGCCGGAAGAGTTCGCGAGGGTCGCCGGAGCGCGGGCGACGCCCTCGTCGTGCTTGCAACCCCGCACGGATCCCTCGGCGTCCTTCCAGGCGGGAGAAACGCGAGCATCGCTGCCGTCGTGCCGCTGCACTCGTCCACGATCTGGGAGGTTCTTACCCGGATGATCGCCCCGGCCTGCTGAATAGCCCATCCAGTCAAACCGTCTTTCTCGCCGGCATCCGGCTTAGCGAGATTGTCTTCTCGACGTCAGGGACCGAGAGGCTCTTTCTACGCCGGAGGCTTTCGCACCCTCGGCAGTACGACAAGAAAGAGCATTGAACGCGGGCTTGCCGCTTGTTGAGAATGCTTGTGAAACTGCCCAGGGGCGCGCTTTGGAACTGAAGAGTCTCTTGTCCACATGTCCTGAAGGGTTCTTTGGGCTTCTCGCGCGACAGCCTCCGCAAAACTCCCGTTTCGACGGGTCAGCGACGAAGCAGAAACGCGACATTGTGGAAACACGCTTCAATTTCAACTTAAATTAGAATAGCGAAACAAATTAAATAAGCGTTAAAAAGACACTATTCACATATGTTTGGTACTACTACAGTTAAAGAAAGTTATTGTGTGCAGTTTTTGTGTATTGACATCTTCCGCGAAGCAATGTTAGATTTTCTATACAAAAGGGATAGAAGCATAAGGACTCTACGAAGGCCCAAAAATGTGTTTCTACACATAAGATAACTGCTAGGAGGATCGATGTCTCACGATCTACTAAAAATAGACTTTCCGCAGATATATCATGCCGTTTCTATATCGAACGACATAAAAGAAACTGTATGTAGTTTAAGACTTCCTTTTTCGAGCGGATTTGATCGTTCACAGCATTATGACTCTGAAGTTAGCCGAGTCTTCAATAAAATGCTTCGGATTCTATGCGAGGACCTCAACGAGTTAAATATCAATTTGAAAACAGGGGCTCAAGACATCGAAAACGCCGATGAGGGCGAACGGCAGAAATATCGCTTTCCCTGGCAAGAGACTCCTGGCAGCCGCTCCAAACCCGATCCTATGCATCCGCAACCAACAGAGCCGTATCCCGGAGAGCGAGGCGGCGACTGGACCTCGACTCCAGGGGAAAGAAACGATCGGGAAAGGTATATGTGACTCATGGCTAGCATAGACACTGAATTCAAGGCGGATCTGGCGAGAATCGAGATGCGGTTCTATGATCTCGCAAAACTCGCTAACACTCTTGATGAGTGCTTCAACGATATCGGCGGCGTCCAAAAACGCATAAAAATTTCCTTCTTGGGCGATACCGCAAGCGAAGCCGAAAAGAAGGTCTACAACTACTCCTCAGACCTCCAAGACGCACGAGACGATATAAATACGTACAAAGGTTACGTCCGTGATCTTTATGATTCGCTCACTTCCGTTAAGTCGGAACTTGATTCAATCTTAGCTGACGCACAGAATGGACAACTAGACATATCAGGCTTCAAAATAACCGAACCCGAGAAACCTGGAGAAGATAGTGACGATAAGAGCGACTCAGACTACAAAAATAAAAAAGAGCTATTTAACTCGCTTAAAAATCGTTCTAAAGACATTCGAACTACAGAATCACAAGCGCACGCTTCATTCCAGGCAAATTGTAAGTTAGTCCTGCGCGGAACCATTGATCCCTTGGCGGAGTACTACGAAAGTGAAATAAGTGTAAAAATAGGAGGATCGCCGAGTGTGCTTAAGCGAGCAATTGATGAAGTGCAGCCGGATATTCCTGACGACGTAGACAGTCATCCAAATATAGCGAATGCGACTAAAGGGTTCGGATTGACGGAAAAGGCGGTATCGATAGCGGACGAGGTGTTTGGATTCATACCTGGAGGGGGTGTCGCGAAGACATTGCTCAAGGGCGCCGGGAAGCTGTCAGGCGTCCTAGACATCGGAGTGAACGTGCTTCAGGGCATTGATGCTTTTTCTGCGGGTTATCAGGAACAATACTCCATGGCATCGGAGAACCCGGAAAACTCGCCTTTGGAGCGCACGCTGCAAGCCACGCTCCGCGGGACGTGGGAAACCGGACCGCATGTCCTCAACGTCGCCGCCGGCGTCGGCGGGGAGGCGCTGTCTCCTTTCGGATCCTTGCTCCTGGGAACCGTCACGGAACAAGAGGGAAAACCACTGCTCGACTCCGCCGAAGGCGTTGTAGAGTCTGGCATCAACTCCATCGGGATACCCGATTGGCTCGATTGGACCGATTGACGCATGGTGCACCTTACATTGCCCGATCAATGGTCATGGCGCAACCGCCTACCCATCGATGGAGGGCTAGTGCGCAAAGCCGTAGGCCCTCCCGGCGCTTTCAAGATTGAACCAAACCTCATTCTCGAAGAAATCAGCCACCCTGGTGTATCGCTGGAGGACTGGACGCGGCAAGCCTTGAGCAAGCTCAAACGTGATTTTCCTTCCTTGCGCTTGATCGATGTTGCTCAGACTCACCTGGGCGGCGTTACAGCCCACGTCATCTGGGCGACCCGAACCTTTGAGTTCAGCACCACTCAGATCGAGTATCTGCTCCTAACCGAAGAATCGGGGGTCATCCTCGTTTTCACGTGCAGTTCGGCTGATTTTTCCAGGCTCAGCGAGACATTTGCAAAGTGTGCGCAGTCGCTGGAGGCGATCCCGTGAAAGCACGCATGAACAATCGTGAGTGGCAAGAGATCCAGCGTGTTTTGGCCGGCGGTTCGGGCGACTGCGGAATCCTCGGTTCTCTGGCTCCTTTCGGCCTTTGGAGCAATGGCGCTTTGACCGCCGAGGCCGTCAGTCTTTTCAAGGGATTTGCAGAGCGCACCGGCCGAGTCACGGTGCACAGAAGGAATCGATTCGAAACGGAGGCCTGCCAAGCGTGGTTCGGCCAGTCCAGGGCAGGAACCATCATGATTGACGACGGCGAGGGCCTCATTTTTCAAGAATGCAGGCCCGGGGCGTTTCCCATGCTTCTGCTGCCCTTTCTAAGGATCGGCCCCTTGCCGCTCGCCAAAGCAGACGTCGCCGCCGTCAAGAGCCGCCCCGTGACATCATTGCTCGCCGACGCCGAAGTCGAAGGCGAAGATGAGAGGCTCGCCGATTCCCTCCGTGAGGCTGCGCCCGATGTGTCGCGCGCCGTCATAGACGGCGACTGGTTCCTCTGGTCGGTCGCAGTCACTGAGCTCCGCGAGAGCTCCCCGCGCACAAGCGATGCGCTAGTCGTGCTCGTGACTCCAGGGGGATTTCTCGGCTTTCTGCCGCATGCATCGGACCCGGACGCGCTCATCGCCATGCCGCTGCGCTCAGCAACGATTTGGGAGGCCTTGACCCAGATGATCGCCCCGGCCTGCTGAGTGTTCACCGGCCTGCCGAGCCTCTGCAGTTTTCCATGAAAAGCACCTTTGTTCTTTAACGCGGTCAAGTTTTGGAACTGATGATCGACTAAGACACTTTTCCTAGGCATGAAACTTGCTTTTGTCCTTAGTCTTTTTGTCTTAATCATTTGCTTGTCGGATGTAACCATATGCTCGCTCCGATTTGCCTCACGTGACTTTAAGAAACAAAGTCTCGGATTCAGAGCGGCAAGGCTCGAAACAGACACATGGAAGGGGTCGCCCCCGCCATATCAGCGGGGGCGACCCCTGTGTGCCGTCGCGTCAAACACTCGTCGTTTCGGGGGGTGGTCGGCCTCAGGCGCCCCTCTCTGCGCTGCCGCGCAACTACGACCCAGGCGAAGCACCGGACGTCTGCTTTTCAGGCAGTGAGCGCGTCGACGAAGCCCTCGGCGTCGAAGGGCGCCAGGTCGTCCACGCCCTCTCCCAGGCCCACGAACTTCACGGGAACCCCGAGTTCGCGCTGGACGGAGATGACGATGCCGCCCTTGGCGGTGCCGTCGAGCTTGGTCAGGACGATGCCGGTGATGCCCGTGACTTCGGCGAACACCTCAGCCTGGCGCATGCCGTTTTGACCGGTCGTTGCATCGAGGACGAGGAGCACCTCGTTGACGGGAACGCGCTTGGACATCACCCGCTTGATCTTTCCGAGCTCGTCCATGAGCCCCGACTTGTTCTGCAGACGGCCGGCGGTGTCGACGAGGACCACGTCGACGTCGGTCTCGCGCCCCTTGTCGATGGCGTCGAAGGCGACGGACGCGGGGTCGGCGCCCTCGCGGTCGGATCGCACAACGTCTACGCCGACGCGCTCGCCCCAGGTCTGGAGCTGGTCTGCCGCCGCGGCGCGGAAGGTGTCTGCGGCCCCGAGCAGCACGCGGCTGCCCTCGGCCACGAGCACCCGTGCAAGCTTGCCGACCGTCGTCGTCTTCCCCGTTCCGTTGACCCCGACCATGAGAATCGAGGCCGGGTCGCCGTCGATCCGCTCGAGGTGAAGGCTCCTGTCCGCGGCGGGGTCGATGAGCTCGAGGAGTTCCTCGCGGAGAATCGCCTTCACGCGCTCCGGGTCGCGGGTTCCCTCGACCTTCGTGCGCTTCTTCAGATTGTCCATGATTTGCGTGGTGGCTTCCAGGCCGACGTCGGCCATGAGAAGCGTGTCCTCAATCTCCTCCCAATCGGCGGGCGAGAGATCTCCGCGGGAGAGGATCTTCAGGAGCGCGTTTCCAAAGCCCCCGGACCGCGCGAGGCGGGCGCGAAGGCGCTGCATGCGGGAGGGAACAGATTCGGGCGCCTCTATAGGCGCCGCGGTGATCTCCTCGGGTTCGACCTCTGCAAGGTCCGCTTCGCCGCTCTCTGCTTCACCGGTCTCCGGTTCGCGAACTTCCGCTTGAACGGCGCCGGCGGCATCCGGAGCGTGAGCTTCCTCCGCTTCGCCCTCGGGTCCCTCGATGGCCGGCGGTTTCGGCGTCGTCGGAATCTCGGGGCGTCGCCTCTCCCCTCGCTTCTTAATAGCCAGTCCGGCCACGGCGACGAGGCACAACAGGACTATGGCTCCAACAACGTAGTAGATCGTATCGTTCACGCTGCCAGTCTCCCAGACTACGGCCTCGATCGCACCGGAACGCAGCCAAGAGTAATCCGATCCACGGCCAGCCGAGGTGCAAACGGACCCTTGATGCGGACGCCTCGTCTGATGCGGACGCCTCGTCGGCGTGCGCGGAGGCAGTTCACGAGTCCTGTTCTAGAAGAGATCGTCCACGTGCAGAGGGGATCCCACAACCGTATCGACGTCGGCGAACGACACCAACGACACCGAGGATCGCCCACGTGTAGAGGGGATCGCCAGGGGCTTCTCTGCAAACACGCACGCAAGCTTCGGGCCGTCCCACAGGGTCGCCCGCACGACCCCTGAGGTGCGCCCGGACGACGTGCAGACGGAAAGGGGCCACCCTTCGTGAGGGTGGCCCCTTTCGAATGCCGGGCGGCTGAGCGCTGAAACTGCGGGTCTGCGTGAAATCCGCACTCGCGCATGCCCTGCGCGCTATGCGGATTTCACGCGCCTGGCACGAGTGGCCTTGGCGGTCTTCACCTTCGGAAGCCGCGGCTTGACCTGGGCGACGGCGCCTTTTTCAGCGTCAACGACCCTGTTTATCTGGGAACTGACGTCCTCTGGCGTGTAGTAGGCCGTCTCGTCTTCCGGGAAGGCTGCGAAAAGCTCTCCCAACGACGCGTCATTCATCTGCACCTCAAAGTCTTCGACTCCGAGGTTCTCGGATCGCCAATTCGAAACCGACTCGGCGACCCAGCCTCTGACGTCCTCCTGGCGCGACGAAAGAATCATCCCGTAGAGGAGGCCCACTACAGCGAGGATGGCTATTACGACGAGGATCAGAATGAACACGCCTTCATTATCAGCCGAAAAGCTGGGAATCTTTAAGAACAAGTGCCCAAAAACAAAGTGAAATCGATTACAGAGCCGGAAATGATATCACATTGTTATATTCTGTCAAAGCCATGATCAATGGACGACTTCGCGGGAACTTTCGGGCGCATGTAGCCGTTGTGTACACCGACATCTGCTCCGAGGCGCCGTCGTTCCTACCGAGGTCTTCACACCCGTTGGAAGGCCTTCACGTCCGCTCCGAGGCCTTCGCGTTATTTCGAACGCTTTCGCTTGCTTTCACAGCGCTTCTCTCCAGTTCGGGTGGCGTCGTGCAAGTTCGGCCGCATTTGCGTCCATTCGAGCGCCTTCGCTTGCTTGGACCTCCGTTCGAAGCGCTTCAGGCGGGCGAGACGTCGCGCAGGCGCTGTGAAACGACAGTGGAAACGCCGTCTTCCCGCATGGTCACGCCGTAAAGCGTGTCTGCTGTTTCCATCGTCCGTTTCTGGTGGGTGACGACCAGCAGCTGAGACGAGCTTTGAAGCTCGGAGAATATCTCGATCAGTCGGGACAGATTGACGTCGTCGAGCGCAGCCTCCACCTCGTCCATGACGTAGAACGGAGAGGGCCGGGCCATGAAGATGGCAACGAGGAATGCCACGGCGGTGAGCGAACGCTCGCCTCCCGAAAGAAGGGACAGCCGCTTGACCCGTTTGCCGGGAGGACGCGCCTCTATTTCGACGCCGGCGGTGAGAACGTCGTCGTCGGTAAGGACTAGACGTCCTTCCCCGCCCGGAAAGAGGCGCGCGAAGACGTCGGCGAAGCGCTCGGACACGTCCTCTATCGCGCTCGCCATAACCTCCTGCACGCGCCTGTCGATCGTGCGGACGATTCCAAGAAGGTCCTCGCGTGTCCGCTTGAGATCCGCCAACTGCCCCGCTAAGTACTTTTGCCGCTCCTCGAGGGCGGCATGCTCTTCGAGGGCGAGGGGATTGATCTTCCCGAGGCGGGCCATGCCGGACTCGGCCTTCTTCAGGCGCTTTTCCTGCTCTTCGCGCACATAGGGAACCTCGACTCCCTCGTCGAGGGGAATCGGACGGTGCGGTCCGAACTCCTCGATGAGCACAGGCGCTTCGACTCCGAGTTCCTCCAGGGACTTGGAGGCAAGCTGCTCGTATCGCATTCGGGTTTCAGCCCGAAGCAGTTCGTGGCGGTGCGCGGCGTCTTCGAGCTCGCGCAAAGCGGCGTTCGCCTCCTCAAGCTCCCGCCGAACGGCCTTCAGGGCGGAATTGCGAAGCTCGCGCGCCTCTTCCCCGCTCTTTCGCCTCTTCTCGGCCGATTCGCGCACCCGCTGCGCCACCGCCAACGCTCGGGAAGCCCACTCGGCCACACGGCCCGCCAGCTCCGCCGCGCGCTCCCTGCGCCGGGCTTGACGCTCTTCGCGTTCGATCCTTTCCGCGAGCGCCTGCGCGCTTTTCATGAGGGCGTCCGCGCGCCCGGCCACAGCTCGCAGCCGTTCCTCACCCGTTCGCAGAGCCAGCCGCGCCTCCGTTTCGCGGTGGCGGCATTCGCGCGTGCGTTCGTGGGCGGCGCGTTGGGACTCTGCGGCTCGGACGACCCGTTCGGCGAGGTCGTCGGGGTCCGCCTGCACGGCGTCGCGCCGGGCGGACAGAATTTCGAGTTCCTCGCGCTTGCTGCGCAGCTCGACGTCGAGGGCGTCCAGGCGCGACGCGTTTGACTCGGCTTCGCTGCGCGACGCCGACAGGGACTGCCTCAAAACGCCAAGCCGCGCTGCTGCCGCCGCCTCGCGCGAATCCCGGGCGGCCAATTCCGCCCCGGTTTTCTCGTGTTCCGAACGAGCCCTGGCAAGACGCTCCTGACAGCGACGCACGCCTTCCTCGGCGGTCTCACCTTCCCGGCGGGCTTTCTCCGCTTCCCGCTCCGCGCTTTCGAAGGCCGCTCTGCGGGCCAAGGTCGAAGCCCGCGAAACCTCGCCGCCCCGCACGAATTCGCGATCGATCACGTCTCCCGCGAGCGTTGCCGCGGCCGGAGCGCCCGCCTGAATCAAAAGACGAGCGTCCTCAAGGTCCCGGGCAAGGGCGTATTCTGCGAGGAACCTCGCGATCGAATCGGCCGATGAGCCGCTTGCGCGGACGACGTCGCCCGCGGCCACCGCGCGATCCGGACCCAAACCCGCCGCTGCGACGGCCTCACGCACAAGGCGCTCCGCGCTTTCTCGCCTCGCTCCGCCGGGGTGGACGAGGTGGAGCCTTCCGGCCTCCGCCTCGCGGGCCGCCCGCAACGCGTCAACCGCGGAATCAAGGCTCTCGGCGGCGAGGCCTCCTGCGGCTCCCGCGAGGGCCGCTTCGACAGCGGCCTCCCATCCCCCGTCAACGGCTAGGCTCTCGCGCACGAGCCCGTCTATTCCCGCGCAATTGCCCCATGCCCACGCCGTGGCGTCTTCGGGGGCGAGGGCTTCCTTGAGCGCCTGCGCCTTCGCCTCCCACGAAGCGGTCTGGGATCTCGCCTCCAGCAAGCGGGAGCGGGCCGCCTCTAGCGCGGCCGCCGCGGCGCTGAGCTCCGCGGAGTTCGCCTCGTGCCGCTCGGTCAGCGGGTCTTCGGCTTGGGCTCCAGCCACAATGTCCTGCTCGAGCTGAGCCACTTCGGCCTTTGCCTGATCGGCCCGCCGTTTCGCCGCCTCCAGGCTTTCGCCCGCCCTGCGCTTCTCGGCTTCGAGGGCTTCGACCCGGCTTGACGCAGCGGAGATCTGCCCGGCCATCCTCGCATCGTCCTCGCGCTTGTCGGCGGCGGCCTTGGCGAGGGCGGCGCGCCCGCGTTCGGCCCGATGCTCGGCGTCCTCCGCCTCTTCACGTTCGGATATCGCTGCCGTGAGGGCGTCTTGCGCCGTCGCGGCGCGCGCCCTCAGCTCGTCCTCTTCGGTGCGCGCCCGACCGGCCCGCCGCACGATGTCCTCGGGCCTCTCCCCATGGAAGGGCCTCGCCGCAGACGCAAGGGAGCGCTGCCTTTCACCGGCGAGCTGTCTCAAGGAACGGAAGCGCTCTTCGAGAGAGGCCGCTTTCTCCCACCTTTCGACGAGCGCCGCCAGCTCGGGGCTCGCTGCGGCGGCCTCGGCCTCGAGCCGGGCGAGCCGCGCTTGGGCGTCGCCCACTCGCGCCCTTTCGGCCGCTCGCCGTTCCGAGAGCTTCGATTCGTCGACCTCGTGCGATTCGACCCTCGCCTGCTGCTGCGCGAGATCGTCGGCCAGCAGCCGCGCCCTGGCGTCGCGGGCCTCGGCCTGCATCACCTGGGCCTTGCGGGCGGCTTCCGCCTGCCTCGCCAAGGGCCCGAGCTGCCTGCGCAATTCGGCCGAAAGATCCTCAATCCTCGCCAAAGACCCGCTCATCGATTCGAGTTTGCGCAAGGCCTTCTCTTTCCGCCGCCGATGCTTGAGGACTCCTGCCGCCTCCTCGATGAACCCCCTTCGGTCCTCCGCGCCGGCTTTGAGCACTTCATCGAGCTTGCCCTGGCCGATGATGACGTGCATCTCCCGCCCCATGCCCGTGTCCGAAAGGAGCTCCTGAATGTCGAGCAGCCTGCAGGATGTGCCGTTGATCGCGTACTCGGATCCCCCGCTGCGGAAAAGCGTTCGGGAAATCGTCACTTCCGTGTAGTCGATCGGCAAAACCCCGTCGGAGTTGTCGATCGTGAGCGAGACCTCCGCCCGGCCGAGGGCGGGGCGCTTGGAAGTTCCCGCAAAGATGACGTCGGCCATGTTGCCTCCGCGAAGATTCTTTGCGCCTTGTTCGCCCATCACCCAAGCCAACGCGTCGACGACGTTCGACTTGCCGGATCCGTTCGGGCCTACGACGCAGTTGATTCCCGGCTCGAATCTCAGAGTGGTGGCGGTCGCGAAGGATTTGAACCCTCGGAGCGTCAAAGACTTCAGGTGCACGTACACACAATAAGACACATAGGCAAATTACGTGATCTTTCTGGCCCGCAGGCTATAACATATCCCTCATTTTTCGCGGAATTTAACGGTGCCATACCCGTCGAAAAGCTATATGTCAAGTGTGAGCACACCCCTTGACCTATCGGATAAAATGAGGAATGATATATCACCGTACGAGACAATCCCCAAAAGTCGTGCCACTACACGGGGAGTGAGAATACCCAATGGTTAGTTTTATCTTAGAAAGAAGGGATCAGATACTCTTCGCCGCCTGGCAGCACTTTTCGCTAGTCACGCAGTGCTTGCTGTTGGCAACCGTCATCGGAACGGTCGTTGCGGCGCTGAGCTATCGGAGCAGTCTGTTTACATCCCTTACAAACAATGTTTCCGCCATAGGGTTGACGATACCGTCGTTTGCCCTCATTGGCTTGCTTATTGCGCCAGCAGGCTTCGGCGTTTTGCCCGCGGTCGTCGTCGTGACGTTCTACGCGGCCTTGCCAATTCTGCGCAATGCCCTCGTCGGCTTTTCCGGCGTCGACCGCAACACAGTGGAAGCCGCCAGGGGCCAAGGGATGTCGAAGTCCGCGACCTTCCTCAAGGTCGAGCTTCCGCTCGCTTGGCCCGTTATATTGGCGGGAATGCGGGTTTCGGCGCAAATGTCCATGGGCATCGCGGCGATCTCCGCGTACGTGCTCGGCCCCGGGCTCGGAGGATACATCTTCTCCGGCCTTTCGCGCCTCGGCGGGGCGAACTCCTTCGAGTCCGTCCTCACCGGCGTCGTGGCCATCATTTTGCTGGCGTTCATACTTGACGGTCTCCTCGTTCTGCTCGGCCGTCTGACGATTTCACGAGGTATCAATGTCTGAGAACAATTCTGCCAACCCGATCCTCGGGACCGATTCCGCGACCGACGACCCTTCAATCACCGGCGCCACGATCATCTTGGAGGAGGTGACGAAGGACTACGGCGGCGCTCAGCCCGCAGTAGACCATCTCACGCTTGAAATCCCCGCCGGCCAAACAGTCATGTTCGTCGGCCCGTCGGGGTGCGGCAAAACGACGACGCTGAAGATGATCAACCGGCTCATCGAGCCCACATCCGGCCGCATCGTCATCAACGGCGACGACGTCACGCAGATGAACGGCGACAAACTGCGCCGCCACATCGGCTACGTCATCCAGGCAGGAGGCCTCCTCCCGCATATGACGGTCGCTGAAAACATCGCCATCGTCCCCAAACTCCTCGGATGGGACAAGAAGCGGATATCCGAACGCGTCGACGAACTTTTGGACCTCGTTTCGCTCGAACCCAGCGAATATCGCAGCCGTTACCCCAAGGAGCTCTCGGGAGGCCAGCAGCAGCGCGTCGGCGTGGCACGCGCCCTCGCCGCGGACCCGCCGGTCCTCCTCATGGACGAGCCATTCGGCGCCGTGGATCCCATCACCCGCCAGCGTCTCCAAGACGAGCTCATCCATATCCAGTCCGAACTCCACAAGACGGTCGTCTTCGTCACGCACGACTTCGACGAGGCCATCAAACTCGGCGACTGGATCGTCATCTTCAACGTCGGCGGCCAAATCATGCAGTACGACACCCCCGACCAGATCTTGGCGAACCCCGCAAATGAATTTGTCGAAGACTTCATCGGCTCGGGCGCGGGTCTGCGCCAGCTCGGCCTCGCGAGGGTCAGCGCGGTTCAGCTCAAGGAAGCCGTTCGCGCCCGCCCCGGCGAAGACACACGCGAGGTCGCGAAGCGGATCAGGGACGCCAAAGTGCGCCACGCGGTGGTTCTCGATCTCAAAGAACGCCCGGTGGGATGGGTCACGCCCAAGCAGCTTTTGCGCACAGACCGGGTGAAGACCAAGTACTCCGACGAATTCCCGCTGGTGGGCGCCAGCTCGTCACTCGACGACGCCCTTGACGCCATGTTGGTTGCAGGATCGACCGAAGCGCTCGTCCACGGCAAGCGGGGCCGGTTCCTCGGACTCATCACAGTCAACACCGTCATTCGAGCCATGGAAGAGATCTCCTCGAAGAATCCGGAAGACACTCCTGACGCGCCGATGGGGCACAACGCGGGAGCCTCCACGGAGGGCGCCGATTCCGAGGATGCCGATTCTGAGGACGAATCGCAAGCTTCCGGGAGCTCCCCGGCCGCCGAGGCGCCCGAGGCAGACGCGACCCTCGAGAACAGCGGTGAGAGCGTATGACCAAGGCAAGGAAAAAGGTCAATGGATTGACGTGGAGGAGCCTGCTCGTCCAGCCCATTGCCCTGCTCATCATCCTCATCGTCATGTTGACATGGCGGAATACCGCGGATTTGAGCGAAACAGAAAGAGTCACCCTCGCCCCCGCCCAGCTGCAAAAGCTGACTTTGGAGCACCTCAATCTGACAGTTGTGTCAGCGGTGATCGTGCTCGCGTTGGCCATTCCAATAGGTATCATCCTTACGAGAAAGCCGTTCCGACGCCTGTCCACACCCGTCATGGTGCTCGCGAACATCGGACAGGCCGCTCCGACGGTGGGCCTCGTCGTCCTTTTCGCATTCTGGCTCGACTTCGGATACAAAGCGGCGCTCGCGAGCCTGGTGGTCTACGCGTTCCTGCCAGTACTGAAGAACACGATGGTGGGCCTGCGGGCGGTCGACCCGAAGCTCGTCGAGGCAGCCCGGGGCATGGGAATGTCAAGCCCTGCCATTCTCGCCAAGGTTGAGCTTCCTCTCGCCGTTCCGGTCATGCTCGCGGGCATCCGCACGGCGCTCGTCCTCCTGGTAGGAAGCGCCACGCTGGCCACATTCGTCAAGGGCGGCGGCCTCGGCCTCCTCATCACGACGGGGGTCAACCTCAGCCTGACCCGAGTGCTCGTGTTCGGCTCCTTGCTTGTCGCCGTTCTGGCACTCGCCGTCGATTGGGCGGCACGCGTCGTCGAATTCGTCTTCTACCCGAAGGGGCTGTGAATATGAGAGCGAAACGAAAAGGCGCACTCGCGCTGCTGACTGCCTGCCTGATGAGCCTGACGGCGTGCGGGCTCCAGCCGTCGACTTCCGGCATCAAGCCCGTCGGCCCCGGCAAGATCAAGCCGATTCCCGGGGCCAAGGGCACGAAAGTCACCGTGGGGTCGAAGGCTTTCACGGAGCAGCTGATCCTCGGCAAAATTGCGGTCTACACCGCCGAGGCCTCCGGTTTCGACGTCGTCGACATGACGAGCGTCCCGGGCTCTCAGCCCGCCCGTCAGCTCATGGTCAACGGCAAGACGAATCTGGGCTGGGAGTATACCGGAACCGCATGGCTCACCTATATGGGCCACACACGCGGAATGGCAGACCAGAAGGCGCAGTGGAAGGCAGTGAGCGACCAGGATCGGTCCAACGGAATCACCTGGGGCAAACCCTCGAAGCTCAACAACACTTACGCATTGGCGGTGCGCGAGGAATACGCGAAGGAAAAGGGGATTGAGAAACTCTCGGACATCGCGAAGCTTCCTCCTGCCGATCGGACTCTGTGCGTTGACGCAGAGTTCAATTCCCGCACCGACGGCCTCAATCCGCTGCTCAGCAAGTACGGAATTCCACGCGGAAGCTCCAACGGCGTGCCGGAGCAGAACGTTTCCGTCATGGACACGGGAACGATTTACACGGCAACCGACAGAGGATCGTGTAACTTCGGCGAGGTCTTTTCGACCGACGGGCGCATCAAGTCGCTCAATTTGCGGGTGCTCAAAGACGATCTCGGTTTCTTCCCGGCTTACAACGTCTCTCCCATATACGCGACGTCACTCGTCAAGAAGTTCCCGAAGCTCCGCGCATACTTCGATCAGATGGCGCCGCTGCTGACGGACGACGAGATGCGGGAGATGAATCTCAAGGTCGACGTCGAAGGCCAGGATCCCTCGAAGGTCGCCCGCGATTGGCTGGTTTCCAAGGGGTTCATCACCAGAAAGTGAGCATTGCGGGCACCGACGTCACGCGTACGCCGCAAGGAGAAGCCTGAGACACATAAATGGGGGCAGCGCGCTTTCCGCTGCCCCCATTTATGTGTCTCTTATGCTTCCGGATTTGTGCGTCCAGACTCTCGTCCGGGCGCCTCGGCAATGCCTGCCCAAACGGCCGACGGCTAGCCGACCGTTCGGCTCACTCCCACCTGGCGTTGGCCAAGCCCCCGGCGATGCGGTCCGCGATCGCGTCGACCGCCTCGCGCTTGTCCGGGTTCGGGCTGGAGACGGTCACCTTTTGGCCCTCGCGGAAACCGGCTGCCATGAGCTCTGTGGCCGAATCCGCCGAAACGCCGTCGATGAAAACGTTCCCGCCCAGAGTTTTCACAAGCTGGGCAAGCTGAGCTGCGGGCCTGACGTGAAGGCCGCCGTCGTCGGTGACAACGACCTCTCGCGAATACCCCGTGCTCTTGTCTGACATATGTGGTTTCCTTTCGAATCAGTTGAACCAGAGTGAGATTTCCTTCTCCGCGTTCTCGTCGGAATCGGAGGCGTGGATGAGGTTCTCGATGTTTCCGTGACCCCATTCACGGGCCAGATCGCCGCGGATGGAACCGGGAACAGCTTGGGTCGGGTTCGTGGCGCCCGCCAGCGCCCGTACGCCTTCGATGACGTTCGCGCCACTGAAAATGGCGGCGACTACGGGGCCGCGAGTCATGTATCGGACGATTTCGGGGAAGAACGGCTTATCGGCGAGATGCGCGTAGTGCACTCGGAGAACCTCTTCCTTCGCCCGCATGAATCTGAGGTCTTCGAGCTTGTATCCTTTGGCCTCGATGCGCCCGAGAATCTCGCCGACGAGCCCCCGCTCGACGCCGTCGGGCTTGACCAGAATGAAGATGCGCTGGGAATCCATGGGCTAATTGTTTCATGGAAGCGGGATGGAAGGCACGCCCATCGTCCCGAGAATACCGGGCTCAGAAGGCTCGCTGGGGCCGCCCTCGAGGCTGCTTTTAGAGGCCTCGGCGTTGGGCGTCGGCCGCGTTCTGCCGCCGCCTCACCGACGTTCGACGGCGCCCGGGGTGCACGCGGACACCGCCGGATACCGCATGCGAACGCTGCGTGCGGACGCGCGCAGGCACTAGGCTCCGTCCGCCCCCGGCTTTCCCATGAGCGTGCGGGCGGCGGCGACCAGCTGAATGGAGCCGAGGACGACCACGGCAGGCGAGGCCATCGGCGCGCCGTCGTCGGACTCGGCCAGACCAGCGGCGCGGTCGATCGCTTCGGCCAGGTTTCGCTCGACGAAAACTCGTCCGTCTCCGAAAACGCCGCCCGCAATGTCTGCGAGTTCGTCGGCGTCCATCGCCCGATCCGACGCGATGTCCGTGACGACGACTGCGTCCAAGACGGGCTCGAGGACCCCGAGGAAGCCCTCGACGTCCTTGTCCGCCATCATCCCAACGACGCCGACGAGCCTGCCCGGGAAGTACTCGCGCAGAGCGTCGGCCGTCGCCTGCGCGCCGTGCGGATTGTGCGCGGCGTCCACCACGACCGTCGGCGAGCTTCGAACGATCTCCAGACGCCCCGGAGATGAAACCGACATGAAGGCGTGCTCGACGACGTCGGCCGCAAAGGCGCCGCCCCCGAAGAAGGCCTCCGCCGCTGCGAGGGCGATGGCGACGTTGCGGGCCTGATGCTCCCCCTTGAGCGCGAGCGGGACGTCTTCGTAGCGGGCCGCCGGGGTTTGAAGGGTGACGAGCTGGCCGCCGACGGCAGTTTCGCGTGAGACGAGGTGCAGCGAGGGGCCCTCCGCGACGAGGCGGGCTTTCGCCTCGCGCGCCGCGTCCATCACGATCTGCGCGACGGAGTCCTCCTGCTCCGCCGAGACGACGAACGAGCCGGGCTTGACGATTCCGACCTTTTCCCGCGCGATCTCCTCGATCGTGTGGCCGAGCCACCGCTCGTGGTCCATGGCGACGGGAAGGATGACGGCGACGTCGGCCTCGATGACGTTTGTCGCGTCCCACAGCCCGCCCATTCCGACTTCGACGACGGCCACATCGACGGGCGCATTTGCGAAGGCCGCGTAGGCCATGACGGTGAAGACCTCGAAGAAGCTCATCCGCGGCCCGCCCGCAGCCGTCGATTCGCGGTCGACCAGTTCGACGACGGGATTGACTTCCTCCCACACGGCAAGAAAGTCCTCGCGGGAAATCGCTGCGCCGTCGATGGCCATGCGTTCGCGGACCGACGTCAGGTGAGGCGAGGTGAATCTGCCCGTGCGCAGGCCGCGCTCGCGCAGAAGGGCTTCGATCATCCGGGCGGTGGAGGTCTTTCCGTTGGTTCCCGTGATGTGAATCGACCGAAACGCACGCTCGGGATTGCCCAGCATCGCCAGAGCCTTGCGCACGCGTTCGAGCGAGGGCTGCACCTTGTGCTCGGGCGCGCGGGTGAGGATCGAGCGGTAGACGGCGTCGACCGCCCCGTCCAGAGCAATCCTCTCCGCCTCGGCGACCGCGTCCGGCGGAGGGCCGGGTTTCGAATCGTCGGCGACGACGTCCGCGACGACGCTCGGATCGGGGCCCGCGACAAGCCCCGAAGAAACGATGGCTTTGACGGCGGCGTCGAACTCCTCGTCCTCCGCGGCCTCCCGCGCCAGGCGCGCGGCATCCTCGTCTCGAGTCTGCTCATCTGGCTCCCTTTTCAAGGTGGAGCCCATTCTTTCTCCGCCTTGAAGCTCGCCCTCACCCGGAAAGCCCCGCATTTCGCCGCGGACGCCCTCCCTCCCATCGAAGCCTTGCCCGTCGGGACCCTTGTCGTCAGGGCCGTTCCCGAGGGGGCAGCCTTGGCCTTGCATCGGACCTCCGTTCGTCGTCATCTGGCCGTTCCCCGCATGTCTGTTCGCTTCGGCTTCGAATCAAGCCTTTTCGACATCGATTGTGAGATCAGAAGCCGCCCGCACGTCGGTGCGCACGGCGAGCGTCTCTCCCGCGATGAAGTCGATGTGCGCCTCGACCGCGCCGATTCGCGGCTCAGGGACGCCGAGCGTGAGCGCAATCCTGTCGGAGACGTGCAGGCCGGCGGCTCTGCGGGCCTCCTGCACCGCCCGCACGACGTCGCGCGCATACCCCTCGGCTTCAAGATCGTCGTCGACGTTGACGTCGAGGGCGATGTATGAGCCGGAGGGCAGGATCGTCGCAACGGCGCCGTCGTCGGCCACGACCGACGTCGTCACCGTGTACTGGCCCTCCCTGAGGCGAACCGGAGGATCCGTGTAAAGCACCGCTCCCCCGTCGACTTCCTCCCAGGCACCCTCGCGGGCCGCCTTGAAAAGAGACGACGTGAGCTTGCGCTGCTCGGGCTCGAGCTCGCGCGGAAGGACGGCGAGCTCCCGGGTTGCCGTCATGCCGCAGGTCTCGATGCTTTCGAGGCGAACCTCCTTGACATTGACCTCCGAAGCGACGAGGTCGGAGAACTCGGAGAGGTCTTGATTCGACACGATCCAGAGAGTCCTCAGCGGGAGTCGGACGCGGAGCTTGTTCGCCTTGCGCAACGAATGCCCGGCCGAGACGATCTCGCGCACTTCGTCCATCTGAGCGACCAGCTCGGGGTCGTCACATGTTTCGGGAAGCTCAGGCCAATCCGTCAGGTGCACCGAGCGCTCGCCCGTCAGTCCCTTGTACATCTCCTCCGCCAGAAGCGGCAGAAGCGGCGCTACGATCTTCGACACGTTGACGAGCACCGTGTAAAGCGTGTCGAAAGCCCTCTCATCCTCGTTCCAGAAACGGTCGCGCGAAGTGCGGACGTACCAATTCGTCAGCATGTCGATGTAATCGCGAACGCTCTGGCACGCCGACGATATGTCGAAGGCGTCAAGGTCTTCGCGCACGGCGTCGGCGAGCCTCTTCGTATGCGCCAGAACGTACCGGTCCTGCACGTCGAGCGCGGCGAGGGCCTGCGCGTCGGCAAGGTCGATGCTCTCGGCGAGATAGCCTTGGCCGCCGTCGGCCGCCCCGGCATAGAGGGTGAAGAAGTAGTAGGCGTTCCACAGCGGAAGAAGCACCTGCCGCACGGCGTCGCGGATCGCGGCCTCCTTGACCACAAGATTGCCCCCTCGCACCACGGGCGAGCTCATGAGGAACCAGCGCATGGCGTCAGAGCCGTGCCGGGCGAAGACCTCGGAGACGTCAGGGTAGTTGCGAAGAGACTTCGACATCTTCCGCCCGTCGTCGCCCAGGACGATGCCGTGCGAGACGCAGTTGCGGAAAGCCGGCCGGTCGAAAAGCGCCGTGGCGAGGACGTGGAGGGTGTAGAACCAGCCGCGGGTCTGCCCGATGTACTCGACGATGAAGTCGCCGGGGTAGTGGTTGTCGAACCACTCCCTGTTTTCGAACGGATAATGCACCTGGGCGAAGGGCATTGAGCCGGATTCGAACCAGCAGTCGAGGACGTCGCTCACCCTGCGCATGGTCGATTTCCCGCTCGGATCGTCGGGATTGGGCCTGGTCAGGGTGTCGATGAACGGACGGTGCAGATCGGCGACCTCCACGCCGAAGTCCCTCTCCAGCTCGGCGAAGGAGCCGTAGACGTCCACGCGGGGGAAGTCCGGATCGTCGCTTGCCCACACGGGAATCGGTGCGCCCCAGTAGCGATTTCGCGAGATCGACCAATCGCGCGCTCCGGCCAGCCAGTTGCCGAAGATTCCGTCTTTGACGTGCTCGGGCGTCCACGTGATCTCCTGGTTGAGCTCGACCATGCGGTCCCGTATGGCCGTCACCTTGACGAACCAGGAAGACACGGGCTTGTAAATGAGCGGCTTGCGGCAGCGCCAGCAATGCGGGTAGCTGTGGACGTAGCTCTTGCGCTGGACGAGCACGGCTCGCCTGTCGCGCTCGATCGCAGCCAGCGGCCCGCTCGAGTCGCGCAAATCAGCGATGATCGGCTTGTTGGCGTCGAAGACATGCAAGCCCTCGTAATCGGGGACTTCGGCGGTGAAGCAGCCTCCTTCGTCGACCGGGGCGACCGTGCCGATTCCGGCCTCCTGGCAGGCGATCATGTCGTCCTCGCCGAAGGACGCGAGGTGGACCAGACCGGTGCCGTCCTCCGTCGTGACGAAATCCGTCCCGACGACGGTCCATACGTTCGGCCCGGGATCCGCGCCCTCTTCGAGATATTCGGGCGCATTGAAGTAGTCGAAGATCGGATGGTACCTGCGGCCTGCGAGCTCGCTGCCTCGAATCCGAGCGAGCACCTCCGGCTCTTCCCCGAGCTCTTTCGCGTAAGCCTTAAGACGCGACTCGGCGACGATGACGTCCTCGCCCGCCACAGGCGAGTCGAGGGCTTCGGGGACGCGGACGACGGCGTAGTCGACGTCCGGCCCGACGGCGACGGCGAGATTCGACGGAAGGGTCCACGGCGTGGTCGTCCAGATGAGGATCAACTCGGGGCGTTCCGCCCCCTCGCGGACGGGCTCGACCAGCCGCATGCCGACGGTGACCGTCTCATCCTGGCGGTCCTGGTATACCTCGTCGTCCATCTTCAACTCGTGATTGGACAACGGGGTGCGATCGTTCCAGCAGTATGGAAGGACCCGGTAGCCCTTGTAGACGAGGCCCTTGTCGTAGAGCGTCTTGAACGCCCACATGACGGACTCCATGTAGGTGGGGTCGAGGGTCTTGTAGTCGTTGTCGAAGTCGACCCATCGCGCCTGGCAGGTGACGTATTCCTGCCATTCGTCGGTGTAGCGGAGCACTGAGGACCGGCAGGCCTCGTTGAAGGCCTCGATTCCGATTCCTCCCTCGCGCGTGATCTCCGAAACGTCCTCGATTCCCAGAAGGCGCTGAGCCTCGAGCTCGGCGGGAAGCCCATGGGTGTCCCAACCGAAGCGGCGTTCGACGCGGCATCCCTTCATCGTCCGATAACGCCCGACGACGTCCTTGATGTACCCCGTCAACAGGTGGCCGTAATGGGGCAGCCCGTTTGCGAAAGGGGGGCCGTCATAGAAGACAAACTCGTTGGAGCCGTTCGGTCCCGCGGGCCGGTTGTCGATGGACGCCTGAAAGGTCCCGTCCTTCTTCCAGAAGGCGAGAATGCCCTCCTCAATCTTCGGGAAGTCCGGCGACGCCTCGACGCGCGCCTGACGGTCCAGGGGATAGTGGCCTTTAGCACCCATTGTTGCTCCTCATACATCGCCCGAGCGAGGACGACTCTCAGCGGTTGCCTTAAGCCGCGGTACCACCCCGCTTGCCCCGCGCGATGCGTGGCCTCTCATTGGGACGATGACGGGTCCAACCGCCCGGTTCTACTTGGGACGGAAACACTGAACTTCGAAGATCTCATTTCGAAGGACGATGTTCCTTCCGGTTCTTCCGGGAGCTCGCCGGTGATAGCCGGGTCAACGCGAAAATTTATTCTAGCGATGTTTTCGGCAGATCGAAAGAGGCAGAGAAGTGACGTTGGAAACCTTCTCCCCTGGCCAGAAACTTCGCCAGGAAACCACGAAGGCTTGTCGATCCTTCCCGGAAAACGACAAAGGCGTCCCCCGAGAATCGACAGGGCCGACTTATTGTGCCCGTCGATCCTCGGGGGACGTAGAGGAAGGGTTCACGCTCCCGGCCGTTTTACGGGCTTTATGGGAGCCGTTTCCGAAGCCGCGGCTTTTCGGCCCCGGCTCTCACAGGAGGATCATGCCTTCTTACGACGAAGGATGAGGATGCCTCCCGCTGCGGCAATCAGTGCGACGGCTGCCATTCCCGCGACCGAGGCTCCGGTGTTGGGAAGGGACCTGCCGCGATTGGCCGCCTTCTGCTCGACCTTCGGCGCCATTGACTTGGCGGCGTTCGGAGGAACGGGCTTTCCAGCATTCGACATCGGCGGAACCGGCTTCGACGGATCGGCGACCGGCTTCGAAGGGGTGGTCGAAGGCGTCACCGAGGGGGTGGCCGTGACCGAAGGCGTCGATGTGACGGACGGCGTCGGCGTCGGGGTCTCCGACGGCGACGGGGTCTCCGAAGGCGACGGCGTCGGCGAGGGGGTCGGCTTGGTGTAGACGTTCGTGAAGGTCAGGGCCTTGACGGCGTCCTTCTCCTCCAAGGTGAAGGTTTGAGGTTCGGCGATTTTGACTTTGTAATCGCCGTTTTGCGCCGAAGTTTCATCTTCGGTCACGGTGCAGGAGGTTCCCACTGGAAGCCGTTTGCCCAGGGGCGTCGCGGTTCCGTCTCCGGAGACCTCCATCTTGCCTTTGACCTCGTCTTCTCCGGCCGGCTTGCAGGTGTAGCCGAAGACGAACTTCTTCGTGGAAAGGTCGACGTCCGCGGGGGCTTCTATCTTCTTCGCCACGGAGAACGAGGCGTAGTCCATGGTGTAGGTGTTCTTTGCTTTGACTTTGATTTCGCACGGCATCGGCCCGCGGGGCAGGTCGAAATCGATCGAGCGGGCTGCGACGTCCACTGCGGCCTTTTTCGCCGACGACGCACGGGATGCGGCCTTGGAAGTGGACGCTTTCTTTGCTGCGGCGGAGGAAGCCGTCTTCGCGACCGACGCCGGACGGCTCTGAGGCGACTGTCCGGGCGGAGGCCCTTGGCACTCGCGCGCCTGGGACATTTCCACGGCGAGCGTCGCTCCGGTTACGCTGGCGTCTTTCTCAGTCACCTTGCAGCGATCGCCGCCGAGCTTGTCGATCTTGACTTCCTTGCCGGGCTCGACCTTCACCGTGCCGCTGGAAAGGACCTTGCCGTCGTCGTCCGTGCACGAATACTCATACTCGAAAGTCGCGGGGGCGAGCTTCGCCCCATCTCCGAGGACCTCTTTGGAGATGGACACGACGCCGCTGTACGGGCGATAGAAGTTATTGACTCGCACTCCCACCGGACGGTTCGCGACAATCGCGAAATCGGTCGATTGCTGAGCCTTGTTGCTTTGACCGGCCTGCGGGACGGACTGGGGGCTGCGGCCGCCGGGAGGCGGCGGGGCGGGGCTGGTGGACGCGACGATATCGTAGCGCCAGTAAGCGTTCGGAACGGAAGCGTCCTGCTCGGTCACCGTGCAGGTTCCCTCGGGGACGTCGGCGACTCTCACAGGAGTGCCCGGCGTCAACGTGAGAGCGGCTTCCTTCGTCGTCGCCCCTGCCGCATTGCGACAGACGTAATTGACGGTGAAAGTCGAGGGCGCCACGAAGTTCGGCGGCGAGTATACGTTCTTGACGACGGTGAATTCGCCGGTCGCTTCAGCGGGCTTGTCCTTTGCGGTCGCCGCGGGACGGTTCCCGGAAGTCGCCTGCGCAGCAGCGATCGGGGCCGACGTGGCCGCCGCTTTCGCGGACGCTTTGGCCTGGGCGGGCGCCGTCGTGCCTGCGGATGCGACGGGCCTTGCGCCGGCGGCCTTTGAAGCGGCCGGGGTTGCAGTTCCCGCCTTCTTCCCCGCAGCGCTCTGCTTGGCCGAAGGCGTCGCCTTTGCGCCGGAGGCCCCGGGGGCAACTATGCTGCCAAGACCCGAAGAAGCGATGCCGCCTATGGAAACGGTCCGCTGTGAATCCCCTGTTCCCCCGGTCGTTTCATTGCCGGTGGCGGGGTCCGCATGCGCCGAGTCCACGCCGGGAATGACGAGCGCGCCCAGGGAGAGGGCGGACGCGACAACCACACCCAACGCTCGGGCAGGGGCAGCGAGTCTCCCCTTTTTCTTTGTGCCCATTCTTTTCTTTGCCTTTCGCTGAAAAGCCCGGGCCCGTGCGTCTCAACGGGTCCGGTCGGTAAATTACCCAGACACGATAACACCGCATTTCCAGGATTTTCGGCGCAAACATACAACCTGAGAATGAAGGGGAAGTCGTAGTCCCACCCGTTGAAACTAACCGAGACGCGCCCCTGTCCGCCCCGCATTTTGGCCGTCTGCGGCGAAGCGCAGCCCGCGGGCGCGCATTTGGGCAAGCCGAGGGCTGATCAGCCCTCAGGGGGACCGCGCCGTCCGGGAGATCTGTGACGCCGACTGCCCAGAATCCGATGAAGCAAAATCCATTCGAGCCGCAGACCCGCGAGGCCTGCACCGTTGATGCACGCGCGTCGCCCGCTAGGGTGAGGATCTGCTTGTCAAGGCGGGGTTGCTCGTCAAGGCGAAGACCGCCACAAGAAGGCCGACTCCCGCTATTCGGCATCGCCCGAAGGCTCCACAGGCGACGACGGCGCGCACCGCTCGCAACCGTGCGGGCGCGCCGACTTCCTCGTCGCCAACCGCCACCGCGAGTGTTGGTTGCGCGCCCGTGGCGTGGAAAGGGAGGCGTGAAATTCCAGCCACGGAGAGGATACCCAAGGGAGGCGTGAAATTCCGCTTGGGATGGTAAAGATGATAGCAGGGATCGGGCGGGATATCCAACCGAACCGAGCCCTCATCGAAGGCCGACCCGAGAATGCCATATTACTTTTCCGTAGCAGACAGTTCCGTTTTTGTAAATACTGGACGAAGACCACAGTTCGGGAAAACGGGGACATATCCCCGCTATTCCAACCTTATGCCGAGGGCATGGGTAGAAAGACACCGCCTCTTGGCCTTTGACTTAATCGAATGATGCTACACAATCGCAGTATGCAACACAAAAAAGCACGCTTACACGCCGCACTTGCAACCCTTGCACTGGCTATACCTCTTTGCACGGGTTTCTCTGTGGCACAAGATTCTGCTGGCAATCAAAACAAGACAAATGAAGCCTCTTTGCTTGCTGAAGCCTCTTCCACTTCGAATTCGCTTCAGAAGCTCGCTTCTGCGAACGTTCTTTCCAAGGGCGACGACGATTCCGACGATGAGGAATCTGACGACGACGGGAACGACTTCGACGAGAACGGAGACAATTCCGACGCCGACAATTCGGGCAACGAGCAGCATCAAGCCAGCGCCCCTCAGGCTCCGCTGCGCGGGATCACCATCACCTCGATCAAGGACATCGACCAGACCCTGTCCGTGATTCGCTCGAGCGAGAAGAAGCTGACCGTGCGCGTGGTGATCCGGCCCAACGTCAGCATGGACGAGTACAAGCAGGCCATCGAGACTCTCCGCCCGCACGCCTACATCATGGTTGAGATCCTCGACGCCAACAACTGGGCGCCCGCAAGCGCCGAGTCGCTCAGCAACCTCACCGAGGAAGCGATCGAAGCCTTTGGCGACAAGGTCGACATCTGGGAGGTCGGCAACGAGCTCAACGGTTCGTGGCTCGGCAACTCCCCGCAGGAAATCAACCAGAAGGTCGAGGCGACGTACGACGTGGTCAAGCGCCACGGAGGGCGGACGGCGATCACCCTCAACTACTGGTCTCACAGGGGATGCTACGAGAAGTCTTGGGAGGACCTCGACTCCTACGTCGGCACCATGCCGGAGAAGCTGCACCAGGTCGACTACATGTTCCTGTCCGTCTACGAGTTCTCCTGCACCCCCGCGCAACAGCCAAGCTCCAGCGACCTTGCTGAGGCGCTGAAGAGCCTGGGCAAGACCTTCCCGTCGGCGAAGCTTGGAATCGGCGAGATCGCCGCCAACGGCCCGGACGACGAGAAGGCCGAATCCGACCTCGCGACCAAGAAGCGCATCGCCAAGCGCTACTACGGCATGCACAACGAGCTGGCTGAGGCCGTGGGCAGCAGGTACGTCGGAGGCTACTTCTGGTGGTACTTCTACGAGGACGCCGTCACCCGCAACGCCCAGATGTGGCCGACGCTCAAGAATCTCCTGAACAAGATCTGACAGGCAAGTCAGCCACACAACAGCGGACGTCCGACATTCGAGCCGGCGTCTAACAATTCATCGCCTCGGGCCCCGTCCATTTAGGACGGGGCCCTTTGCCGCCCGTGCCCTTTTTCGAGGACAGGTCAGCCTTGGCCGAGGGGATGAGGCTTCCGCTGCCGAGGCCGCTAGGCTGCCGACGCCGCTAGATTGGGCGCGCCGCACCGCCCTGCCCCGAGGCGAGCGCCTTCAGTCGGCTCGGGAGGCTCCTCAGGCTCGCCACACCGCCCGCGCGGGGCGAGCGCCTTCAGATCAAGCGCAGCGGGGCGGCGCGCTCGGATCAGAGCGTTTCGCCGGGCGGCTCTTCGCCCGACGAATCGACTTGGAGCGACGAAACGGGCAACGCGCCGTCGGCGTCGGAATCGCGCACGAGCGTCCGCGCGTCTGACTGGTTGCGCGGCATCACCCGCACCAGGTCGATGTTGACGTGAGGCGGGCGGGTCAAGGCCCAGGCGATGACGTCGGCGACGTCGTCGGCCACGAGAGGCCCCTCGACGCCCGCGTAGACGGCTTGCGCCCGTTTCGCGTCGCCAAGGCGGTTGAGTGAGAACTCCTCCGTTTTCACGAGGCCGGGGGCCACCTCGACGACGCGGACCGGCTCGCCCAGAAGCTCGAGGCGAAGGGTTCTGGCCAGCACCCGTTCGGCGTGCTTGGCGGCCACGTAGCCAGCCCCGCCGGGATAGATTTCGAAGGCCGCCATTGACGTCACGAAGACGACGTCGCCGCCCGCCTCGCGCAGGTGCGGCAAGAGCCCCTTTGTCAGCCTGAGGGTCGCCAGCACGTTCTTCTCATACATTCCGAGCCAGGCGGCGGGATCGCCGTCGGCGACCGAATCGACGCCGATCGCCCCGCCCGCGTTGTTGACGAGCCCGGTCACAGCTCCTTGCGAAGCCGCGTATTCGACGAGGCGTTCGACGTCGGCCTCGTCGGTCAGGTCGGCTGCGTGACAGTCGCATCCCGTTTGGCGCGAGAGCTCCCGAAGGCGTTCCTCGCGCCGCGCCGTGGCGAGGACGTCGAACCCCTCGGCGACGAGCCTGCGAACCGTCGCCTCGCCGATGCCGGTGGACGCTCCCGTCACGATTGTCCTTCCCCGTGCCATGTCTCCCCTTTCTCTTCGAAGTTTCTGCCCGCTTTCCGGGCAAGTCCATTGTCTCGCACCCGGCAATCCCAGCGTCTCACATCGGGCTTCCCAGCTATGCGCGGTGTTTCGCACCGGCCTTCGGGCCGACCTCCAGCGCGTCCTTCCTTTCCAGGCCTCCGTCGCGCTGGGCGGAATGGATGCGGATAACTGGGCCGGACGGCGCCAGGCCGTGCGGAACGGTATCAGGCGGCCGGGCCGGACGGCGCCAGGCCGTGCGAAATGGATCAGGCGGCCGGGCCGAACGGCGAAGAATGACCGCATTGCAATAGGATTGACGGAAACAGGACAACCGGCGGAGGGACATTCATGATCGGCATCATCGGCATCGGCGCCATGGGCGGAGCGATCGCCCGCGGGCTCATCGCGGCGGGCGCCGCGCCGGGCGAGTTAGTCGTCTATTCTGCGAACGTCGAGGCCAACGCCCGATTCGTGCATGAAACCGGCGCGAAGCTGGCATATTCAAACGTCGATCTGGTTGAGCGGGCGGGCGACGGCGCGATCGTCGTTGTGGCCGTCAAGCCTTTTGCGGTCGGCGGCGTGCTCGACGAGATCCGAAAGGCCGCCGCGAAGCGCGGAAGCGTCATCGTCTCCGTGGCGGCAGGAACGCCAATCGAATTCCTCGAGTCCCGTCTGGAGCCGGGCCAGCCTGTCGTGCGGACGATGCCGAATATGGCCGCCGCCGTCGGCGCTTCCGTCACCGCCTACGCTTGCAATCCAGCCGCCGCGCCGCGCGCTGACGACGTCGCAGATGTCCTCGCCTCGATCGGCATCGCCGAACCGATGGCCGAGAATGACTTTTCGGCGTTCAGCGCCATCGCGGGATGCTCGCCGGCCTTCACCTTCGGTTACATCGACGCCATGGCGAGGGCTGCCGTGAAGAACGGGCTGCCCAAGGCGTCCGCTACCCGCATTGCAGCCCAGGCCGTGTACGGAGCCGCGAGGCTTTTGCTCGCGAAGCTCGACGACGGAGCGAGCGCCGCCTCTCTCGCCGACGCCGTGCAATCCCCCGGCGGAACCACCGTCGCGGGCGTGGTGGAGCTGGAGCAGGCCGGCTTCGGGGCCGCGGTGGTGCGGGGCGTCCAGGCGTCCATCGACCGCGACAAGGAACTGCTCGGCTAGGGCGCAGGCGGTCAAAAGACGCAGAACGCTGCAGCGGCCGTCCTTTTCTTGCATTTTCGCGGGCGCGTGTTCGCCGCCGAACCCCAATTCCATCGCTGAACCCAATCCGTCGCAAGGGCACGTTCGTTGCGAAGATCCGTTCGCCTTTGAGGCATGTTTGCCGCCAGGACCCGGGTCGATCCCGCAACTATGCGCATGAAATTCCTTCCGCAACCGCGCTTGCCTGCAACTAACTTAGGAGCCTAAGATACTGGTTATGGACCTCGCCTACGAACTTCACGACCTGGTGCGAACCCTTGATCGGCAGGCGGAGCGCATGCTCCGCCCGTTCAACCTCACGTACAACAGATACCTGGCTTTGGAGATCGTCGGCGAGCACCCGGGGGCTTCCGGCGCCCAGCTGGCGCGGGCACTTGGCATAACCGAGGCCTCCTGCTCAGCCCTCGTCCGCCGCCTTATCGCCGACGGCCTCGCGGCGGACCTAGCGAAAAAAGGCAGCGGAAACGTGCGCCGACTCCAACTCACGGAAAACGGGGAGCTGCTGCGGGGAAAGGCGTCGCACGCGCTGGGCGGGGCCTTCGACGACGTCGTGCGAAGGCTCGGCTTCGACCCGCTTCGCCTCGCGCAAACCATTCGATCAATACACAACGAACTCAAAAACGGATAACTCAGGAGCGGACCATGACGACCGCATTGTCTTCCCTCGCACTCATTCTCACGGCCATTCGATTCGCCCTCTTCATCCGCCTTCATACGGTCGAAAGCCCCTACAGCCCTGTTCGGCACGCCGTCAGCGACTACGCCGTCGGCCCCACGCGCAGACTCGCAACGGCCACGACGCGGCTGACGTCCGCGACCTGGCTTGCATTGGCCGGCGCCGCGCACGGCCTTCGCGGCTGGGACTACAGCGGCGTCGCAACCGTCCTTTTGCTGATTCTCGCCGCAATCTTCGCGATTCTCCCGGCGTTCCCGACGACGTTGGAGGGGCAGCGGCTCACGCCAATAGGCGCGGCGCACTACGCCCTTGCGATCGGATGGTTCGCGATCGCCTTCAGCCTGGCGGGAAATATTCGGCGGCTCATCGCGCCCGAAGGCGGCATTGTGGCCGCGGCGGCCAACGGGCTCTATTACGCGGCGCTCGTTTCCCTCGTTGCGCTGATGTGCGCGATGCTGCCGCGCTTTCGCAACAGGTGCTTCGGGCTGCCCGAGCGTGCCTACCTCGTCTCGATCGTCCTATTCTACGCGGTCTTCGCGGCGGCGATTCTGGCGACCGGCGGGCAGTTCTGAACAGGCAGACCGACCTCGCCCCTTCGAAACTCGCGCGACGTGGCGAACAACGCGCGCCGTCAGGAGCCCTCACATGCGCCAAGTTCAACCGTTCATGGAAGAATAGAGCCTATGACGAAATCGACAGACGAATTCAAGGCGGCCAATTTCGGGGGCGAGCTTCGCGAGCG